>ERZ779621.111-NODE-111-length-55884-cov-19.941589_pt1 | contig 55884 bp, 51 predicted proteins | sample MGYA00514215_ERZ779621 | MGnify/ENA primary metagenome ERZ779621 (study PRJEB29562, sample SAMEA4376715) | mouse gut metagenome | isolation source: Cecum | study: EMG produced TPA metagenomics assembly of the A DSS colitis mouse model was used to assess the...
TGTTATGCCATGCTTACCCTTCTACACAATAGCTATCCTATATATGTGCAATATCATATTCCCTTAAACGATGCCCCAGTAACTGCATGATCTGCAGTTCATCCTCCGCATCCAATACCGCATTATGCGTCTCGCTGTACCGCTGGTCTTTACGGAGCATTTTCAAAATACTTTCCACGCCGTATCCATGCTTCAACTTTCCTGTTCTGTAACAATCCGCCGAATCCGGTATCGTTTTATTATATTGACGATATGCCGCCAGGCGCATGATATCATACCATGCAAACCTTGCATATTCCGGCAGATGTCTCTTATCAAAAGACGCATTGTATGCAAAAAGCTTCCGCACCCGATAGGTATCCAGCCATTCTCCGATTTCAGACAACGCACTCCTTCTGTCTGTGACACGGACCCCCTCTTCATGAATCCGCAATTCGCCAGAATACATGCCGCCCACCTCATATTCCGGGGAAATGATGTAATATACAGAATCCATCTTCTCCAGTGTCTCCGAGTCAGCAACCACAACACCCATTGACATGACTTCATCATGCCAGTTTGTCTCCGTATCGATTACCGCAAATGTACCATTAACTTCTCCCTGCAGAGCTTTCTCCATAAATAACTGCTGTTCACTTGATAACGTTAAAATCGGTGGTGTTCCCATATAAAACGCTCCTCCGCCTTATCTTTGGACTTTATCCCGGCAATGCTCCCTGATCGTTAGATATACTAATTTTATCATACATATGCCTTTCTATCTATGCACAAATGTTCCTAAAAATAAGAAGAGCTCCTTTTGATGAAGTTCCCATTCCTGCATCCATCAAAAAGAGCTTTTTCCCACTTGCGCGTAATCGCTATACTATCTTCAAAAACTTGTTGTACGGGCCAATCAATGACCTCTAAAATAGTATCACTCCTTATGCTATTTAATTTTACTATAGAAATAACACCTGATCGGCACTTTGATCAGTACATAACAACCTCCACGTAAGATTGATACGCTCCATCCTGATGGATTGTAACAGTTGCCTTCTGCTTCTTTTCGCTGTTAAAACCGTCCTTTGTATTGCTGTTAGGGAAGATGAAATTCTTCGCACTGGATGTAATCGTAAACCGCATTCTGTGTCCCGGAAGAAACATATTGGATATTTTGGTTGTCCTGATCGTTACCTCATACACTTTTCCGGGCTCCATATACTGTGGCGCCTCGAACCCGTTCCTGTATTTGACCCCCATAACCCCGTCGGCAAGTTTGACAGACTTTCCGTTCTCATCCACATCCGTCATGCGAAGCACAAGGTCCGTATCCGGGCAGTCGCAGGATACGAATAAATGTGCGACAACATCCCCCGTCACCGTAACCGGTTCCTGAAAAGGCTCCGAGGAAAACAAGAGAAAATCCTCTCTCTTTTCTTCCTGTGTGTAATCCTCCGGTACTCCAATCTCGTTTTCAGACATATCGATGATATGCGTTGCCGGATTGTCCGGGTCGTAAATATAGCTGTCTCTTTCCCCTTTCAGATCAATACGCATTACCTTTCCGTTTTCCGGCGGCCAAGCATCTGCTGTCTTCCATTTATTCTCGCCCAAAGTATAATATTCCACTTTCGGCGTCCTCTCAATACCGTTATCCGCCCCTTTCAGGAAATGCTCCAGCCACATCATACTCTGCAAATCCATATCGTAGCGCAGAGCATCCTCCCCCATATAGATTCCATGCAGATCATATTCCGCATTTCCGCCATGCTTCCAGGGGCCGAGGATTGTTTTCCAAGTTCCCTCCGGCCAGTCCCTTACCAAATCAAGTGCCTCTGTGGTTCCCATTCCATTGTCATCGAACCATCCTGACAAAATCAACGCCGGAACAGGTCCGCCCTCATAACGTTCTTTCCAGCTCGTACGCCTCCACATTTCATCCATATCTCTATGCCCGAGCCATTCCGTCAGGAAAGGAATCTTCCTTCCGAGGGCTTTCTCCGGAATCTCCTCCAGCGGGCGTATGTCCAGCACTGTATCCCAGTCATCCCTTATCATCCTGTCCGGTTCAAACTTCTGCTCAGACATAGCAAAGGCCCAGGCAAGCATTCCGGATGTAAAGCACCCCCCTCTTCTTGGCAGATCTGTGAAGGCGCTTCCCGCGCACACATTACTTAACATCGCTTTCAAGTGAGGATTTCCGCTGGCCGCTGCCGCCCACTGTACATAACCGAGATAGGAGCCGCCGGTCATGGCCGCCTGCCCGTCGCTCCACTCCTGCTCTGCAATCCAGTTAAGCGTATCGTCCCCATCCTCCACCTCATAGTAATTGGGCTGCCATTTCCCGGTACTCTCCTCGCGGCCTCTCGTATCCTGCACCACCAGGGCATATCCCCTCTGCACGAAACGGTAATAAACTTCCACGCCCTTTTTCTTTCCGTAAGGTGTTCTCACAAGCACAGCAGGCATCTTTTGTCCGGCCTTCTCGCCCTCCTTTTTGGGCAAATACACGTCTGTAGCAAGCTTTTCCCCATCCCTGGTATCCACAAAAAACGTCCCCATAAAACTTACATTTGCCGGCTCTTCCGGATACAGTTCTTTCCATCTGGAAAGCACGGTTTTTTCTTCACAGCCGTCCCGCACAAGCACGGCCGTATAGTCTCTCGCACTCATCAGAAGCGCATAGATTTGACCGTCCTCATAGAATAAATCTTTTGCCGCCTTGCAGTTTCTTTGAATATAGGATTCTGTCCCGCGCTTCGTAAACTCCTCGCCCGAGGCAGTCACTTCATGCGCCGCTCCATTTACTATCATTTTTTCATATTCTTTTATATGACTGAAAAATTCCCGCAGGCTCCTTTTACAAAGCTGCACAAAATACTCGTCCGCTTCCTCACCAAACGGCTCCTTTGAAAGCCAGCGCCCCGACATGGCATCCCGTTTGGACACGAAGACTCCCTGTTCTTCTTCATAAAATCTTCCGTAAGCAATCCCGGATAAGTAAAAATTCCACTGCATACTCTCTCCCCCTGCTATGCGCCGATAATCGCGCGAACAATATAGGCAACCGCAATTCCGACGTAATTACCGCATATTCCGCCGATCACGCCCATCAAAAGACCTATGCTGATCAGGCCTTCCACTTTGCACCGGAAGCCACAAGCGCCGCCGTACTTCCGTCCGCGATTGCCCCCACAATGCCAAGTAACACATATTCATATTTGATTTTCAACAGTCTCGTCAGCAGCATATGAAGCAGGAAGCTGCATAAAATTACACAAAGGCAGAACAATGTGATGGATAGCGCAGAGCCAAAGAAACCTCTGATATCCACGGTGAATCCTACCACCACCAGGAACATCATCCCAAAAAACAACCCCAAATTCGTTGCCCCTCGCAATTTCCTGACGGAAGGAATCTGTGCCGCGGCAATAGAGATAGTGGAGATCAGAAGGATTCTTGCCGCACTGGCAAAGTTCGGGCTTACAAAGGAAGAAATCTTAGTGGCCACACCCACGATGGAAGCCGAAATAGCAAGAAGCATTGCGATCTCACCGATGCTCCATTCTTCAGCCGCCATCAGTTCCTTACCATCACCGCCTTCTTCTAACTCCTTCTCTGTAAAAGAATAGGGCCAAAATTTCTGGAACCAGGCTGATTTCTTTAAAAGAGCCGGCGCCAGGAACATCAACACAAGGGATGGCATACCGACCACATAATCCGCCGCATTGGCTGCCGCAATCGTTGACGAAGATGCATCAAGACCTGTCGCAATAGCTGTCAGGTTGCCGCTTCCGCCCGTATACGTACCCACAAACATACCCGCTACTTTCCATCCTTCTTCTATGCGGTTGCCAAAAATCACGCCAAAGATCACAGCCACCACACTGACACAGAATACTGCGGACGCAATGGAAAGCAACGGCTGCTTTGACATTTTCATAATCTGCTTCAAATCCACATTTAACAGATAGAGTGATATGGAAAAAGGAATACAATATACGGAAATGGTGCCGTATACATCCGTATAACCAGGCACAATACGCAAATTCACCAGCAAAATGCCGATAATAATCACACAGAGCGCCGGTCCTATCATTTTGAAAAATTTAAACTTCTGCGACCAGAAAGCAAATGCCACAATAATGAGAATCACCGCAAGCATACTGTCTGATGTCTGAAATAATGGAAACATAATCCTTCTCTCCTTAGAATCGTTCTATTTTGCTTGTTTTCACAAAGTGCTGCCGCAAAGAATATGAGGAAACAGTCGTTAAAATGAAATATCCAGTCCCAGTCCCGGTTTCTCCAGAAGCCGGAACATATCCCCATTTTGTTCAAAACCGCCCGGCATTCCTGTATCCGCATCCTTATAATACATAAAGCTGTCGCAGTCCGCCTCTGTAATATTCCGTCTGGAAGCTACCAGACTTAATCCGGCAGTAATCGCTACCTTACTCTCCAGCATACAGCCCACCATACAGGTCATACCAAAGTTCTCAGCAATCGTACTGATCTGTCCGCCCCGATACAGGCCGCCGCATTTCATCAGTTTAATGTTCAGGATGTCCGCCGCATTGGCCTTACATACCCTCGCCGCATCCTTCACGGTATGAATCGACTCATCCAGCATGAGCTGAATTCCACTTACCTTTGATTTCAGAAATACCGCACCATCCACATCCCAGTCCGGAAGACATTGCTCTACCGCTTCCACGCCATATTTTTTCATTCCTTCCAGCGCATAGACCGCACGGGCCACATCATATCCCTGATTCGCGTCCACTCTTAAGCGAATGTCCTCTCCCACCGCTTTCCGAATCAGGCTCAAAGCTCTTAAATCATCGTCCGGATTAATGCCTGCTTTTATTTTTAAAATGCGATATCCCTGATTCTTCACATATTTTTCTGCAAGTTCCGCCATTCTCTCAGGCGATGCAATACCGATGGTAATGTCGCTCTGTACTGCGTCCTGATAACCTCCAAGCACACGGAAAACCGGCTGATTCATTACTTTTCCCTTCAAATCATGAAGCGCTATATCTACCGCGCACTTCGCTGAGCCGTTCCCATGCACAAGCCCGTCCATCATCACATGAATCTTCTCAATGTCCAGCGGATTCATACCAATCAGCCCCTGGCGAAACATGCCGAGAACCGCCGCACACCCTTCAAATGTCTCTCCCGTAACCGGCGCAAACGGCGCTGCCTCTCCGTATCCACAATACCCTTCGTCCGTCTCAATCTTAATCAGTAGATTCTCGCAACTGCTGATTTCCGCAAAAGCCACCTTAAAAGGCTCTATCAGATCAATTGAGAATTTTTCAATTTTCACATCAGTAATTTTCATTATCTTTCCTCCATTTAAAACATTTGAAAGCCGCTTTTATGCGGATACATCCGTTCCTCAGATATTACTTTTTTTCATTCTAATAGCTGCTTATCGCTTTATCAATCTAAAGTGTTGAATTACAGATGAGTAAGGCAACGGACGTGAGGTTGCTTTTCGCTCCTGCAAATCGCTGGGACCCGCATAACCTCGTTGGGCGTGCGGTAAATTAGTGCTAAGTCCATTCAAAATTGGAGATAAATTATTGTCAAGTTGAAATGCCCAAAACAGCCTCCATTATTTTCTTCGCAACCTCTATCTTCATTCTCACGGAAATTCCACTGAATTTCAACTCTTTTATCTTTATAGACATATATCTTCTTAAATAAATATATCAACCACCTCCTGTGTCAGCACTTCCAGATGGGAATACCGTATGACCTGCTTCATATCTTCCGCTGTCTTCTTTTCCAGTCTTGCGATACAAGACTTCTGGAAAGAAACAAGATTCCTATTCTCTTTTGCAGCATTTCCACGCACCATCAGTTCCCTGTTTCTATCATTTCTTTTGTCAGCTCCCTGACGCATCTCATAAGCAACGTACTCACTCTGGAGGATAATGCCCGCCCGGTATTACACATATTTTGTCCGTTCTTCCTCTTTTACGACGGCAATATCCCTTTCCGCTTTCCTTATCTTAGCATCAATCCCTGTCCCGGCCTCCCGGATCTGCTCTTTCACAATCTCCGTATACTTTTTCGTTTTCCCCAGATACACGGAAAACTCCATTTTAATATCACATCTTTTTCCATAGATACGGATGATTTCATTCTCGTCCAGTTCAATATCGATTGAAATAATGCACAGATACTCTTTTCTTTTGTTTCTGTTGCGGACAAAGACTACTTCTGCAGGAATGACCCTTCCGTCTTTTACTATATTGACCATGGCAATGACATCATATCCGATTTGCTTCACAGCATGGATAGAACTCGGCGAAGAAAACCAACTGTCTCGATTCTGCCGTTGGATTCTGAAGGCCGTGCCAATGTTTTGATCATTGATGATTCCATGTTTGAAAGAATCCGCTCTAAGAAAGTATATGACCATGCAAAACATACATTTTTACATAATATATATGGCATACTGAATTGACCAAACAAGAGTCTTCATTCAATCAACATTGTTCCATGTACTCTCTTAAATACTTATATGGAAATGGAAGTACGGTATATTGATTATTTCTCACAAATTCCACTGCCATAAGCGGAAGCAATTCTTCATATATTATATGATCCCCCAATGAAATAACCTTCCGCATGCAACAGGCATTCGGATAAGAACGTTTTTTGCTCTTTGCACCGACATAATAAACAAATGCTTTACCATCTAAATAATCATTCATGTTATACTCATACTTTATATTTAATAAATTGCCAATTTGAAAAGTAGATTCAAATTCTTCTTTACGTAACTCGCCGTCTATCCAAATATCGTACTTTTCATGCAAAAATCTATTGAACATTGATGCAGCACCCGTGCGCATATTTAACACTCTCTTTAACGTCTTTTTCGTAATCAGTTCTGTTTCTTCTGACAATTTACTTTTCCACTCTATAACGTTCCCAACATAATCCGGATATCCAATCTCAAAATTTTCTATTGCTTTAAACAGTATCTCTTTTGGAACCTTTTCTTTCACATCAGTTTCCTTCAATGTATCCATAAGTGCTGTAATATTGGGCAAAGTCTTTTCTCTTGTTAATAATATAGCATTTATGTTATCAATATCTGAATAAACTAAACCTTCTACCTGATTTTTGGCACCACAATGTCTTTTTTCCACAAAATCATATGCATAACATATTTTGCTCCACTCCTCCGTGTCATCCTGACCACTATCGCAAAACGTATCAAACTCCAGTTCACCATTACTATCAATTTTTAGTCGATAATAGTTGTAATTGCTATACACCTTTTTATTAATGTCATTCGTATGTTCTGTACTCTTTCTAAACTCCGTCTTGTTTTTTCTCCTGATAACAAATGCCCATTCTTTTCCGGAATCAAGTCTTCTCCAGTCAAAAATTGAAATCAGCTTATCTCTCACATCGCCTTTAATAATCAATTCCTGTATTATCTTTTTCACAGCAGGTGAGCCACCTTGTGACTTTGTAAAATGTTCTGCCTCTTCTGTCATATGCTGAATGATATATCCTCTAAAGTTATCATCATGAGGATCATGGATGTCATTTTCAGCATAAAACTCACCATCGTGAATAATTCTTATATTATATGCATTCGGGGACACTTCTCCTACACTGGCTTCGATGCCATAATACGTTTGCAATTCATATTTTAATCTTCCAACAATATCATCTGATGTTTCAGATTTATTTTCGTCTACAATAACAACTCCTTTTTTCTGTAGTATTTCTCCATATTGATGTTCCGATATTCCCTGTTTTTCCAGACTCGAAATATTAAATTCCTTTGCATCTTCCCGCTCCATCATTTCTATAGTAATATATCTGGAAAGATTATCTTTCACATCTCTTAAAAAATGCTCCATTATACCCATCTTACTCTTTCTGAAATGTGCATAATCCGTAATATCAAAATTATCCACCCTAAAATGGTTATGTGGTAACGAGCCCTTTTTGTATGTAATAACATTTACGTCCGTTTTTAATTTCTTTCTAAACTCACCCGTTTTTGAATCTATCACATATAACCCGGCTCCCGCACTATTACATCTTTTGAAGGTTCTATGTTCCAGATTTAGATACATCCCAGGGTCAATAACAATCTCCAAAAATCTAATAAAGTTTATTTCGCCCGTTATTTTATCCTTATGGCTCCATGAAGGTTCATGGTAAAAAAGCTTACCTGTCAGATTATTATACATAAATGCATCAAATTTAGGTGTTCTCATTGAATTTATCAACAATTGAGCAAGCAGTCTGTTTTCATAATAAAAATATTTATCACACTGTTCACTATCAAATACATTGATTTTCTGAATTCTTACATCTTTGTATTCCTCCATAATGCTATCTTTAAATTTTCTTTCTGTTACATCGCCTTTACGAAACAGCACCAGTGCAGTTGCCCCAAAACTCCATTGAACGGCTACCGCCTTAAACTCATATTTAGCAGAATCCAATATGTTACAACCATAATAGTCCTTATTAGCCTTCTCAACCCTAAAAATATCAAAGTCAGAATCAATATTTTCCATATTATAAGTTACATTAATTCTATTCGTTAACATTTTCAAAATCCTCCCTGCGAATCATATGTAAATTATCATAGCATATCGTCCCGTCTTCTTTAACCAGCCTCGGTATCTCCACCAATCGCTGATCCACAATGGCACTTGGCTTGTAATTTTTATCCGATACAACATTTATTACATAAACACGTTTAGCTCCTATATAATCCAGCTTTCTCAATATATCTTTTCTGATTTCATCCCTATCCTGCACATATGTAAATTTCCAATTTTTGAAGTCAACATACACGCCATCAGACAGCCTGTAATCAAAAAATTCAAAGTATTCCGGTTCTGTTATTGATTTCAGCTCAATCCCCAGTTCTTTACTCAATATAAATTTGCCAGCTACTTCTCCTAGGGCTCCCTTGTAAATATTATGAAACAGAACCGGACTCATAAGATATTCATTCATATGAAATTCTAATGCATATCCTTTTTCTTCAAAATAAGATTTCATTCCCGGATACTTTAATACTCCTTGCAATCCTGATTCGTTTTCACTCATTTCATAAATAGCAAGTTCATCTGAATTACCTTTGATTTTTGCTCTTTTACTATTTCTAAACGCCACCTTGTCATTTCCAAAATCTATTGTAACATCGTTAAAATCCGAATATTGTGAATAAATATACCGATTCTGCTTTACACCGCTTGTAATATAAAGTTTTTGTATATACTCATTATCCTCCCAATCAGATATATTTGCTGTCGGATATTGTAAAACCAATGTCCTTAAATGCTCCCATAACTGCATACTTTCCCTTGTCCAATCTTTTGCCAACATTCTATGTATGGTCCAAAGACCCACTGATGATATCTTTTCCGCTTTATTTAGCAAAGTATTTTCTTCTGGCAGATAATCCTTTCCCAACGTTTCACGCATAGAAACTATTTTTTTCATTTCAGGTGGTAATATACGCTTTTTCAATTCACCAACATACAATTTTTCTAACAATTCAGATTCTACAAACAAATATATATTAGGATTCTTAACAAACGTTCTGCACATACGCCCTACTGCCTGCAAAACCATTCTGCTCGCCTGTACAACAACGCTTTTCAATTTGTATAATTTGTTTAAAGTATATTGTTCAGTTCCCGTATATGAACGAAAAGCAAGTTTTAACATTTGTTCCTTATCAGAATAATTCATTTCACCATTTTCGTACAACTCCTCAATTTGAAAAAGCATCTGCAATAATTCATGAGGATTAATTCTATCTTCCTGATATGTATTCACTGTCATATTTGTTATATTGCCCAAATACAAAGCATCAAAATCCTTATATAAATATCTGTTATCATTTTCATCAAATTCCCCCAACTGCACACCTGTCATGTGTTCTGGAATTTTATACTGCAAATTTTGCCCTGCTCCTATAGTTTGATAAGATGACATAACAAATATTTTTTCACCACATCCTAATCTCTGTTGTAGCGCTTCCTTATCCTGATCAAAATTATCCCCCTTCAAAAAGTACAGGTTACTTTTTATTTGATGCATTGCAAATTGGGAATACTCAAATAACTTCGTCAAAACAGTTTCATCCATTCCCGGATTATTTTTCCTGGGCAATGCCATCCCCAGATATAACATTGATTGAATATCCTCAGTCTTATTAAAAATGCACATAGCTTTAAGTATATTGCAGTATCTTATTATCTGATATTCGTTGTTGGTCATATTGGTAATCATGTTTGCTGAATAGCGTGCGATTTCTTCATCAATAAATGTCTTACAGTAATTTTCTGCATGAAATCCATGTATATCACTTGTAATTATCTCTCCATGTACCTTGATATCTCCGGCTATATACGCACTCCACCTTTTTTCTAAAGCATTCTTTGTTTTTTCTTTTAAATAATGCGGGGTTCTGTGAAAACGTTCTTTTAACTGCTCCTCCAAATATCTTAAATCGTAATTTCCTACAACCGTATCAATTTCAGCTGTTGCAGATATTCCGAACACAGTTGCTTTTCCTGAAAGGTATAATATAATTTTTTCAGGTGTATCATATACCTTAACAAAATTAAGATTCGTATTGTCATGATGTGAATCACTGTCTTCAAATTCATAATATTCCATACCAACCTGATAAAAGCTTGCGTCTTCCAGTATCAAATCATGATTATTACAAACCCTTTGACAGGTTTCGCCCATAAGTAAATCCCTCTGCTTATTGGTCAATTCTAATCGTTTTAAAATAGAACTAATCGCATTTTCTAAACTCATCGCATCCATAATTCCACTTCGAGAATTATTTACAATATCCATATAATTTCTTGCCCATTCCATAGAAAACATTCTAAAATGCAAAAGAAATAAATTGATTTCACGTAAAAGACTATATAAAACAATATCTCTTTCTTTATTCCTGTTTTTAAAAAACTTTTCCTTGCCTTCAAAGAAAACATCTATACGATTATCTTCTTCGTTCAATGTTGCCCTAATATATTGCGCGTCATCCTTTAAAACAGTGTGAAAAGAACCATCATTAAATAAAAAAATCTGCCTCTGTTCTGCCAAATCTTCCCTTGTCTTTATGCTCAATCTCACATGGTAATTCTCTGCAATTTTCCTGGCTTCACTGATTAATGAAGTAAGCGTGTTTCTATTACCAACCTTTTCAATCTGCTCCATTGCTTTTCTCATATCAGATGAAAAATCATTTGGATTCAACGTACGGTATATCTGACGAAACAACTGAATGTAATCCGCCTGCATTGCCAATGACTTCTCAATAAGTTCATTTTGTATTGTATCTTTTGTTGCATCAATCTCATCAATAACTATCACTGCTTTCTCAATTAAATCGGAATTTAAAAATTCGTAACTGGTATCAATGAGGATAGAATTTCTCTTCATAAACTTACTAACACTCATTAACAGAATTTTATAGTCGTCTGTAAATACTGCCGGATATAATTTTCCAATCCATTGATACTCAGCCTTATCTCTAATGGCTTTTTTACGTTGTGTTTTTGATGAAAAACATTTTTTCAACCGCTTTGTTATCTCATAACGAAGCAGTCTGTCTTCCTCTGTTATTCTATCTGCTAACTCCTTTATGTATTCTTTATCTGCATATTGCTTGTCTACAGCATCTCGATAAAGAGAAACAACTTTACGTAATTTTATATATGTATCTGTCTGCATCTCTTCTGGGACTTCAATATCAAGAATCTTTTCAACCACTTCATCAAAATTGGAACGCAATCTTAATACATTACATTTGTATAGCTCCTCACTTCCATAGGCTGCTTTCAGCGCATCTTCGGGAAGATTTTTATTCAAAGTTGTGAGATAGATTATCTTGGTATTGTCCTCTATAGAATCCGCATATTTCTTCATCGCCTGTGCCGAATCAAATGTTTTACCATTACCAGTAGGCAACTCACACAAATATAATCCACATTCTCGCTTTTCCATAACATTTAACAAATAATCTTTCAACCTCATTCCTCCTACTAACTATATCCGACATATCATCAGCTCTCAACTTTTCTTCGTATTTCTTCCACCAACCGTTGCACTATACTCGCCGGCCACATCTCCGATGGCTTCATTTTCCCATCTTCTATGCACTTTTTGTAATATCGCTTTGCTATCTGAATCGCTTTTTCTTCATCCCCATGCTGCACCAGTTTCCGATAAATATCCCTATCATTCTTAGAATACTTTTGCCTTGTTACCTTCTCAAACTTCTCCGCAAACCGTTCACAACATATATAAGATTCCTTGATAGCGGGCATCTCACCAAAGTATGCAAACATCCATATTTCAAAGCACGGGTTAGACCATCCGGCATTGATATCGTTTCCCTCTGCCAGCCTCATAATCTCATCAAAATCCTTTACCTGATCCCTGTCGAAAACAATCCATGGAATCCGATACTGCGATTCTGCATCGTTAAGTTCCATCGCCCTTTTCACCAGTTCTGCGGTCTTTGCCCTTTCCACCTTTATAACCAAATGGTCTTTTAGTTCCACAGGAATGCTATCTCTCAAACCTTCAAAATAATTCTTCTCTGTTTCCTCCGTATCAGTTACAATCAGGTAATACCCTAATTCAGGTATCCTTGTTCCTACCCGATTATTCCGGTCTTTTCGTTTCCCAGCCCTGCGGTCACTGGGTTTGCCTTTCCCTTTACTCGTCATCCAAAGTCCTCCCAGTCAGCATTTCCATGGGCTTCAAGGCAGGAATAGCTCCATAACTGCCTGTCATATATTTTTTAGACAAAGCCTCGTCTCTACGTACCTTATTGCCTTCTTCATCTTTAAAGTCAGCCAGAGAATATAATTCAGAAACTCCATCCCTATTTTTATTGACCAGCCAAATCTCATCCCGGCGAAGCAATTCATTAGAAAACTGCCAGACGTCATGAGTCGTAAAAATCAACTGTGCATTCTGTGTATTGATTTCTGGGGACAAAAAGGTCAATATTATATTCCGTACCAACAACGGGTGCAATCTGGCATTTAACTCATCAACAAACAGTGTACCCCCATGATCCAGCACATCTTTTAAGGAAGGATAGAGCGCAAACATTTTTAACGTACCACTGGACTCCAATTTTAAAGGAATAGATGCCAGCTCCTGACTGTCCACCATTTTGTGTAACGCATCAATCTTATAACCTTTGCCTGTATCTTTCTCATCTTCTTGCAGCAACTCTTCTACGTTAAAATCCTGAATTGCCTCATCAAAAGATGCAAAATACTTTACTACATTCGCCTGCACTTCCTTGCTGTCTATAAAACCTTCCGGAAGCACTCTTGAGCGAAAGTAATTTTCTGCCGGATCACCAAAATCAAGAATGTCATTATTTAAAAACCAGTCTCTTACCTTTTTTAACTTATCAATCCGCAGTTTCGTTCCTAATGAAACAATAAGTGTTTCTTTATTTAAGGATGCTTTGATATTTTCTATATGGCTTTTAGAAAAACCATTCATCTCCAATTCTTCACCTTTTTTTCGGTAAAAGATTGTTCTATAGTTGTTCCTCGCTGTTTTGGCTTTAGAATATAGCCATTCCTCTACCACTTCATCGTTTTTCAACGAAAATCCATATTGATAAATTTTTCCACTATTCTCAGCATTATCTACATAAAATACCTCAAATGTAGTTTCCTCGTCATGGCTCTTTCTATCAAACAAAAAAGGAGTGACTTTCATATAATTATTCTCTGTTTTCCGGCGGCTATCTTTCTCTCCCCCAAAGTTAAAAGATTCTGACACATAGTAAGTCATATAATCAAATGCATCATATACATTAGACTTTCCACTCGCATTGGCTCCGTAAATTGCAGCAACCTTTAGCAGTTTGTCATTGGCAATATCCACCACATGGCTTTCATGTTCCGTAATCTTAGTGGCTGATAAATCCAGTGATACTTCATCCCGAAATGATTTATAATTTTTAAAGTTAAATTGTATCAGCATAATAATCTCCTCATTTTTCATTGACACTTCTATTATATTATACCCTAAATCAAGTAAAAATCAACGTCTAATTTATGTAAATACTTTAATTAGATGTTGATTTTTACTTGATTTACATATAATTCCTTTAAAATAATCGCCTAAACAAATCCAGTTGATTTACTCAACAAAATTTTAGTCAGTCTGTAGCAACACTTTATTCGACAACAAGCGTCACGAAATAGCATGCGCCTTGTCTCAAAAATCCGTGCTTTTCTACCCCGGCAGACTATCCTCCACACAAATCGCCCCATACCCCGCGTATGTCAAGTTATTGTCACAAACTTTTTTCACTTTTTTTGAGTGAAAATCGCTGAAACCCGCATAACTTCGTGGGGCGTATGGTACGATAATGCTAAGTTGGGGCAAAATTGACGGTGAATTAGTGTCAAGTTGGAATGACAGAAAAGTATGTTTCATATATACAAAAAACAGTCAACCGATTAGCCATTTCACAGTTGTGTCCTATAAAATACATCATTCAATAATATCCTTTATTATATATTTTCATCATTATTTTATAGCATCATAAGAATGCGATACCCCAGCCATTTGTTGACGGACAGCTTTCTTAATATGTTCATCTTTAATACCAATTTCTTTCAAAATATAATACTGCAATACTCCCAATAATATCCCATTCACATAGGGCATTTGATGTTTCGGAAAAATCTTTTCCTTCTTATCAATAGAATAATGTGTATAATAGTTTCTTGTGTCGACTACCTTTTGAATAAATTCATCCATTTTATAATCCAAATACTCGAATATAATTTCAAATCTGGCCAAAAATAAATATCCTAATCTGCTTTTTAATGTAATACTTCTCACTCCCTCTTCATTCTGTGCGATAAGCACCTGACGGTAACTCAATATATGCCCATCAAACTCATCATCATCTGTTAATTTATAAATTTCTCTCAAAAAAACATCTACTAATTTAATATACTTTTTCAAATCATTACTAACAAATCTGGCATGATATGTTTCCAATGCCTGGGTCAGATTTAAAAATAGCATCTCACTCGATATACCTGGATAATTATACGCTGTTTCATATAGTTCAACAATAGATCCTAATAAATCATATTTGAAATACCAGTTTTTCAAACAATGATAAGCATTTCCCGTTAAATCAGATAATGTAAAAAGATAATACATCCATCCCCCCGCCTGATGCTTTCCTGCTTTAGCATCTCCAAGAAAAGCATCTCTTTTACTAATGAATCCTCTTTCATCTTTATTTGATTGATGTAGATACCATATTTCTTCAATATAAATGGCTTTGTTTATGCCAAGAGTCAGTAACTGGCTTATTATCTGTATATCCTTTATTACATCATCCCAACACACAGCTTTTTGATATTCCAACTGCATATATACCGCCTGCTCAATAGTCACTTTTTTAGTCGTTATATTTCCCATACTTTTTGAACCAAGATGCGGAACTATACGCAATGTGGTATTGCTATTAATTTCAAATTCTATGTCAGAATTATAATTCCACGCCAGTTTCTCATCTCTATAATCATCTTTTACTTCCCAATTAAAACTGCAGAGTTCCGTCCAGTCGAGAATCTCTCCAAAATCTATAATTACCTTGGGAAATATTAGTTCTTCTTTACTTTCTATATCAAGATTCCAAAAAGCTGCTTTTACAGATACAGAAACTGTAGTCCGCTGTCCCAGACAATTATTTTGTCCCCCAATTAAACAGTCATACAGTAATATTGTTCCTCCTGTATCAATACTTCCCTTTATAATATCTGTTCTCCCATGTACCTTAATCTTCCCAATAAAATCATCTTCAGTTGCCACCTTAGTTAACTGCAACAGAATTTTCTTTTGAACTTTATTAATATACAATGTTCCCGCTATTGTCTCATCAGTCTCTGGTATATACCAGTCCCCATTCATTCTAATATCTTCTTCCATGTCATTCTCCTTCATTCGTATTTAATTGAAAAAAGCAGCAAATCATATGATCTACTGCCTCAGTAAAGCCAATCTATACTGTCCCAAGCTTTGCAAGTTCCTCCACTTCTTTGATTACAAGCCCTGAATATTTTGCAATCTTATCAATTGATAATTCACCATCCTGCAACATTCTGAGTGCTGTTTCTTTTTCAGCCTCGTCTTTCCCTCTATTTAAAATTTTCCTCGCTTCTGTCTCAAGTAACGCTCCGCTCATCATTCCACCTATTCCTTTCTGCACATTCTCATACTTCTGTGCGATTTCTCTAATCACATCACCAGAAAGTTCTATAATAGTACGTTTGTCAAACGCCCCAATAATCCCTTCCTGCTCCAGTTTATCAAGTCTCTCCAAGATACTTCGGTACTCTGCTTTCAACTCTGCCAATCTCTGTTCATTACTATTATACACCTTAAAGTTCTTTTCATGTGAAAAATATAAAACGGAATTAACAGCAACAAGCCCTTTGAAAAAATATCTTCCAGAGTATATTCCTGCACCTTCATAATAGGCACACATCATACTCTACGGTGGCACCCGGCGTTTTTATCACATACCGCATTTTATCAGGTGTCTTTTTATAATTCCTTAGATATAGGACTGCTGTATTTGGAAATGTCACTGTCAATATTTCATTGATGACTTCACCCTAATCTAAAGCAATCTGAGCATCGTATTCAAACAATCTAATAGTCATCCGCCCATCCGGCAGGCTACTCTCACACTCCAAATGATATTTCTTCTTTTTCTTTCCATAGATTATAAAATTAGTATCTGTTATTCTTTCCTTGTCTGCTACATCCTGTTGGTCAATAAAATGCTCGTTGGGATGAAACTCTATTATTTCATTTCCTGTATAATCTTCCTCGAAAATCTCATTGATTATCGGAATGCTCATCTGTCTGCAGTCATTTAAAATTGTCCGAAATGCTCCGTCATATATATTCCCCATAAACAATCCTCCGTATTTCTTATTTACATCATATCATTATCATATTGTATACACAACTATATTTGAAATACAATTTGCATTTTTCATATATCATATGTTTATTTCATTCGATTTATCCTGAATTAACACATAATATGCGCTTTGCTCGACACCATATATCATATAGTAAAGTGCTTATTTTCTAAAAACTAACTCCATTCTACCTCTGCAGACTATCCTCAACACAAAGCGCCCTGTACCCCGCGTGTGTCAAGTTATTGTCACAAACTTTTTTCACTTTTTTTGAAGCAAAATCCTCGGAAGCCGCATAACTTCGTTGGGGTTATGGTAAATTAGTGTCAAGTGGGAAGAAAATGAAGGGTGAATTAATGTCAATTTGTTTTCAATGGAAAAGTGGTCGAATTCGACCACTTTACAATCATGCATTTATCTGAAGAGGAACAATATTCTGTAATGTAACAACATCCGCCAATAAGCCTTTCCCATATTATGCAATACCATATTTTTTAAAAATACTATTCAAATCCTCTCGGCTGATTTTTCCTGCCAGATAATACGCTTTAACACTGGCTTCTATCGCTTCAAAAACAGTATCAAACATAAACCAGTCACCTGTATTATAATATTCCTGTAATTCCATAAAATCGCGTTGTAGCCCATCTGGCAAATCATCTCTTAAAATTATTTGTTCATCCACATACATTATTTATCACCTCTCCTTTTACGGTTTCCCATAATCTAATGTACACAATCATTCTTTATACATTCAAACAGTACTTTTTCATACCTGTATTGAATAATTGATGTAAAAAATCTCTTCTGTATTTCTGACAAAATTGGTATCTCTTTTATCATTGCTTGTATCTTATCCATATTATTGCCTATTTGGGGTGTCAATCTATAAACAGCCTCTAAACATTCCGGATAATCCCTGCTTTCAATTATATGATATGGATTTACCCGTTTCCTATGTAATTCAAAGATACACCTGCGTGCTTTATACGCCTCTGCTTCCATTTTATTAGCATCATTCATTACGATTCCCATCTTTTCATCATCCCATTTGCTATTTAAACAATTGCCATTATCATAAACAGGCGCAATCTCCTTCGAACCATCCTTTCTCAAAATGATTCCCCAATTGCTATTATTACGATCTGTATTGCCAATCAGTGCATCTATTATAAACATATTCCAAAAATGCTCTCTTACTCCCGGAACATTTTGCAAAAACGGATGCTCCTGTATCGTCATCATAATTTCATACAAGTCTACACCTACACCATTTGTCTCATTGCCATTTGAATCTAAAAAATGTGGTTCAAAAGTAACTTTTATTTTATCAAACTCATAGAGTTTATCTCCATCTTGTAAAAAATCTTCGCAGGCAACTACAATTTTATTATTTCTGGTTCCTAAAATTGTATTGTGAACAGGCAAGCCAACTATCTCGTATATCTTTGAACCAATATATTCACAGACAGGACTATTCGAATAACTCAGATTAATATTTTTCATCTGCTGTTCTTTTAAATTTCCCGGAAATTTTAAAAGATAGTCTTTACCTTCATAAGTAATTCCCATTTTTCGACCGGCTGTTCCACCATACATTCTTTGATTCTGCTGAAAGTTATCAAAGCTTATTAATTCCAAAATATCACCTCATCTCTATTCTTTTCAATATCTATACAATTTTCTTTTTGAAATTTTTCATCAATTACTTTTTTAACATCTTCATCTGTCAACAAATATTTTAAATCATCTATTTTTAGAATAGCTAACTATTATGGCCTTAAATAACATTGATTATACTCTCTGGTAAAAGTTACCGTATCTCCTCCAAAAACTCTTTCCTGGCATAAAATTGCGGGCTAAACCCTATTTTCACAACATCAAATGCATTCTCTGAAACGGGAATTGCTATTTTAGGAAAAAAACAGTTTTCAGTATCTGCCCATCATGAATCTTATATCCATTAGCAAAAATTTCTAATTGCTGAATTCCTACTTTAAGTCTTACTTCCTTTTCCGTTGTCCAATCCTTATCATATGATTCTTCTCCAAACCTTCTACACATTCCATGTGTAGCTTAAATAATTCCTCCTATTTCCGGTGTCAAAGTTCGCACTTGAATTCCATTTTCGCCTAAATATCCTATCCCCGATATATTTTTGAAAAGTTCATCATCATATTTAATTTGATAGAAATCAAATGAATTAATATAAAATGGATTTATAATCCTTCCCTTTTTCTGTTCCGTAATTTTCATTCTAAGCGCTTCATTATCATTTTTCATAATAGTCATAAATTCATCATTACACTTTGAATTATCGCTACACATAAACATTGCTTTTCTAAGAAACCAATTGTTTTTATGCCAACTCTTTGCTTTTGTGGATAAACTGAAGGTTTTCCGCTATATTATCTCCATAAATCACAGTTCCTTCAAGTGATTTTGTAGCTTCCCATACCTCTTCTAATTCTTTTTGATTATTCATCAAACACACCTCAATTTTTAACATCATTAAACAGTTTTTATTGTAAACCAATATCTTATCATTGCTATTTCATCTGTAAATAAAATTTTCTATTACACTAACCCAAAAATGTTTCTCACCAACAACTTCTCTTTAATGTTTTTAATTCTATCACAAATCTATGTCTACGAGTACAATAATATCTTCTATTATTTCCTGCGGTAAACTCCATAAAATTAACCAACACATAATAAGCACTTTATTCGACACCATACCTCACAAGATAAAGTGCTTATTCCCTAAAACCAACTCCATTCTACCCTGGCAGACTACTTTCAACACACAGCGCCCCATACCCCACCCGCGCATTCGGATACTCCCTCTCCCCCCGAATCGCCTTCGCACCCTTGCGCAGATACGCCTTCACCTTCTCCCCATACAGATAAGGGTCATTTCCTTCCACAATCCCCCACTGCATCAGCACCGCCGCCGCACCGGTCACGAAAGGCGTGGCAAAAGACGTGCCCGTGACAGGGCTGTACCCGCCGTCCCGGTTCGGCGCGAGAATCCCAACGCCGGGCGCTGCCAAATCAGGTTTCACATAGGTATCGGAAGTGCGGCTGTTAACCTGTTCCTGATAAAGATACCCTCTTCCGGAAAAATCCGCATAGGACTCATACCCCGGGTCATACGCCCCCACAGTGACTACTTTCACTGCCGTGGAAGGTATGGTCAGGGTCACATCCGGCGTCGGTCTGACAAAACGGGTGTTAGCACTGCGTACCGTGCCGGAGGGCAGATAGAAGGTGAAATTTCCCGTGATGGTACGCAGGGGCCTTAACTGAAAAGTCCACACACCCTGGTCCAGATATCTGTTCCCATTCGCCGGTAGCAGATCGAAATATATCTCCTGGCTTGTCATGTAGGGTGCCGGTTCCCCATTGTAGAGCAGGACCTGTGTCTTCTGCAGACGGTAAATCTGTTTACCGGGCCGGTCAGTATCTACCTGAAAGGATTCTCCGGAAGGCGACACCAGTGTTACCAGGTATCGGTCCACATACTCTTTCCAGAGCTGGACATTTAGGCCGGTTTCATAGACTCCTACGACCAGTTCCACCCTGGTTATATTGTCATTGACAGTACTGTCAATTTGATTGACTATATTAGTCAATTCATCTGTGGCTCGTCCCGTAATCTTTACACTGCCGCCCACATGTCCCCCGGATGCCCCTTCGTTCCCACTTCCCACACAGATAACGCTCCTGCCTATCTCGGAAATATTATCTAAGAAACGCTCCACCAGGGAAGTCCCATTATGGGCGCCGTAAGTATTTCCAAAGCTGAGGTTCACTGCCAAAGGCATCTGCAGTTCCACCGATTTATTAACTGCATAAGTCAACGCCCGCATCAGTTCTGTTGTTCTTGGAAAGGAATCGGGTCTGGAACTTCCCAGTCTTACGATCAAAAGCTCGCTCTCTCTGGCGATTCCGGCATAGGCCATTCCGGCTCTGCCGCCGTTTCCGGCTGCAATACCGGCCACCGCTGTTCCATGTCCGGTAGTATCTATGCTGGGTACAATCTGCTGTGCCGCCTGTATACTTCCGGTCTCCAATGCTGCATTGATTTGGGCCTCGTTAAATTCCTGTCCCAGCACCTGATCCCAGAGGAAGCGTATCCTGGTTGTGCCATCCGGTCGGCGAAAAGCTTCGTTCCAATAGCTGATACCGGAATCTATGACTGCCACCAGCACCCCCTTCCCGGTAAGTCTCTGGGATATCATGCTGCCCGGCGCAAAGCAGGCCGCCGAATTTCCCAGAAGATCGGCGAAGAAAAGTCTTTTGGGCTTCTCCACATATTCAATCTGCTCCGTCACCGCCAGAATATCCATGGCAGACTCTGGCACTGTCAGAATGGCGTAACCGGCAATCAATTCCTCCACCACAATGCCCACTTCTGTCAGCTTTTGCAGGCTGTCATGGTATTTTACAATCACCTCCCAGGTATTTTCCTGTGCATCGTATCCCACATTCAGTTCCAATGACCGCTCCCGTTCTGCAAAAGATGTATCTAATGCCAGGTTTAACAGATTTTCGTTTTTTTGCGAATCCATTCTGCTCCACTTCCGCACCGCATATCTTAGCTTCTCCCATGCAGCACGGCAAACCGTCATGACTGTATGGGCACTTGCTTTTCCATTTTCACGCTACTATAATTCTATTAATATCATCATATGCAGGTTATCTTCCGCCGGCATCTCCTCTTATCCAAAGCACTATATCTCAATAATACAAGCAAATTTGCGATATAGGCCCCTATCTTGTATTCCATTCTCTCTTTGACTTAAACCTTTAAATATGCTAATATAGTTTCAAAAATGAGAAATATATGCGAATGAGGAAACTTTATGGATACTACAGATAATATGTTTTTAGAAACCGGCTTCCCTTCATCTCGGGAAGACAGTGTGATTGAAACTTATGAAAATCTTTATGAAAAAAAGAATTATGGTTCCTTGGATTACCCTGTCAGCGCCTATTTTCTGGATTTACGCAATTCCTATATGAACTGGATTCGCTGGCATTGGCATGAGGAAATGGAAGTTTTGCTGATTCAGGAAGGAACGGCGGAAATTTTCACGGACGATACCTCTTACGTCATCCACCCCGGTCAGGGCGTCATCATCAACCAGAACGTCATGCACTGCATCCACTCCCTGAATGAACAAAACTGTACTTTTTATGCGATTGCCTTTCAACCCGAATTTCTATTTGGGCAAAAACCCAGCTATCTGCAGACGCAATATCTGCTGCCGGTGCAGGATTATCACTTTTTTAAGCTGTTTATGCTGGACGATAAGAATCCCTGGCACAAGCGCATGTTGTCCTCCTTAAATGACGCGATTTCTGTTAACATGACGCAGACCTTCGGCTATGAAATCGCCGCCAAGGGATGTCTGTGTCATTTCTGGTCAGAGTTAATCAGTCGTCTCCCGCAGCCTAAGAAACAGACATCCACCCATGCCTCTCTGGATGAACAGCGGGTGAAGCAGGCTATGCTGTACATCAGAACGCACTATGCGGAACCGGTATCCCTGGAAGATATCGCTGACAGTGTACATCTTAGCAAGAGCGAATGCTGCAGATGTTTTGCCAGGACACTGCAGATGACGCCTTTTGAATATCTGATGAAATACCGTATTTTTGAAGCCACCAAAAAATTGATGGCCCCTGCTGCGGAACCGCTCTCCATCGCGGCTCTCGCGCTCTCTGTTGGATTTAATAATACCAGCTACTTTAATAAGCTTTTTAAAAAATTTCTCGGCTGCACGCCCACATACTACAGAACCCACAAAGTGTTATCCAAAGACGGAGATTTTGTCAATTGTTTCGACAACCTGAATCATCTGCTGTAAAAAACGGAAAGTGCCCTGATCAGGTACGCCAAATCTTTTGCTCCCGCCGTCTCCAAAGCAGAGTGCATGGCAAGCTGGGGCAGGCCGATATCTACCGTAGGCATGGACACCTGGGCCATCAGAATATTGCCAAGGGTGCTTCCCCCTGCGATGTCCGAGCGGTTTGCGTAAGTCTGATATGGCACACCGGCTTCCCGGCATATGTCTTTCATCACCGCTGCCGAATAGGCATCTGTGGCATATCGCTGGGAACCATGATACTTGATGACAATACCTTCATTGAGCCAGGATTTATTGACCGAATCGGTCTTCTCCGGATGGTTGGGGTGCACAGCGTGGGCATTGTCGGCGGAAATCAGGAAACTTTCCGCCAGCATACACTGATACGTTTCTTCTGTAAGCTGTAATCCACTGCGGATACGGGAAAGTACGTCTCGTAAGAAAGTGGAATCTGCTCCCTGTTTGGTGCCGCTCCCCACCTCCTCATTATCAAATACCGCCAGCATCGAGACATAACTTTCCGGCTCCTCCTGCATAAGGGCCTTCATTCCTCCGTAAACACATTCTAAATCATCCAGCCTGGGACCGCAGATATATTCCTCTGCCAAGCCAAGGCGGCTGCATCTATCCTTGTTATACAGGAAAATATCCTGTCCCAGAATTTCTTCCGCCTGCACGCTGGCTTCCTTTGCCAGCAGAGCAAGGTAACCGCCCCGGCCGTCTGCGCTGCCCACTAGCGGCGGCATATCTGTTTGCGGATTGTATTCGATTCCTTTATTCATATCCCGGTTCATGTGTATGGCCACATTAGGAATCACCGCCACGCTGCGATCAATATTGACTAATTTAGTCATCATTCCATCCGGCCCTTTTACTACCACACGTCCAGCTGCCGACAAAGGACGGTCTAGCCAGGTGGAAAGAATCATGCCGCCGTATTTCTCCACATTCCATTTCAGGTAATGCTCCTCTACCGAAAGTTCCGGCAGCTCTTTTAATTTAAAACAAGGCGAATCACTGTGGGCCGCCACAATATGAAAGCCTTTCTGTTCCTTTTTGGGTATGGAAAAGGCAATAACGGCAGAATCGTTTCGGTCAACAAAATACTTTTTGCCGCTCTCAATCTGCCACGGCTTCGTTTCGTAAAGTCTCTGAAATCCTGCTTCCTCCAACGCTTGGCCAACATTTGCCGCCGCATGAAAACTGGTGGGACTGCTGTCAATAAATGCAAACAGTCCTTCTATATAAGAATCCATTGTCTGATTATTTATATTGCTCATTTCTGCCTCCCTTTTTGCACCGCTTTCTGTCACACCAGATCATCCTCTTTTACAAGCCGTAATCTTTATCTTTTCTCCACTTTTCATAAAAAAGCAGGTGCCGCCGTAAACGCCCGCTTCATACAGTTTCCCCACAATCTCTAACATTCGCTGGTTGAGTCTGTGATACACAACGGGCTTTTCCCATATTATCCCGTGGATATATTCCCGCTGTCTGTTATTGAGACTGCTTAAGTCTGTCTCTTTGACAACATCCCTTTCTTCACTGGCAGAAAAACCATTCCGGTCAATCTTTGAGAATCCAAAGGTGCAGGAAATATAACTGAAAGTCTCACCGTTCTGTCTGCACTTTCTATATAACAATTCTGTCAGTTTTCCATCCCGTCTGTCATCATACACAGACTCTCTCCAAAAAATCTCCCGTTTATTCAATCCCTTTTCATTCTGCGACATCTTTGTCGAATCCGGCATACTCGTCGTTTCAAATTGACCATTACAGTCACTAACTATTCTGCGCAGTGTCCGTCTTCCATAAGCATCCTGTTCCTGTACAAACTCTTCTTTCTTATCAAACAGGGCCGCAGAGGGTTCTTCCCGCAACAGTACCCGGCTTTCATATAGGTATTCCATCATCATTTGCTGTACCTTGGTACGAGGTGCCGGATAAGAAAGCCTCTCTACAATCTGGTCTAAGGTATAGCCAAGGTCTGTCAGGTGTCTGATGGATCCGCCGCAGGCAGCATCTGTGGCAAAGTTCGATAATGCCGTTTGAAAATAATTGGGCCTGTCCATACGACTGCAAATCCTCTCTCACATCTATTTTAGAAAATATAACTTTCCAGATCGTCCGGCACACAGAGATTCCCCCGATAATACTGTCTGCCCTCGGCCTCATACAGTTCCTTTCTCCGCTCCATGTGGGTATCCTCCGTATGATACAGAATCAAGTTGGGAATCTCCAGTTCCTGGGCCCGCTCACAGGCCTCTTTTACTGTGCTGTGGTGCTTTTCATAGGGGTCAAAAACATCTGCCTCTCCATCCAGACAGAAAGCCTCCAGCATCAGCCATTCGCTCCCCTTTACGTATTGACTATTCTGGTCATTATATGGTTCGTCCCCACAGCAGGTAAGCCGTTTTCCCTCCCCATACTCTATGGTGAAGCCATACTGCTTATCTTTAGTGGATAAAATATCAAAAAAAGTCGCTTCATGTCCCAGAATCTGTCTATTTTCCCCGTCTTGTACCACCCGAAAGTTAATCCTGCTGCCGATATGCTTTTTAATCTTATCCTGCAGCAAAGTATCCGCCATATCCTGTAAAATAGGAATAACCTGGTCATGTCCAAAGATCTCCACACAGCCCTCATACTCTCCCCTGTTGATTCCCTGGCCAATCTTGCGGATAACCCACAGGACTCCCATAATATGATCGATATGCTTGTGGGTGATAAAAATATGGTGAATGGACTTCCAGTCAATCCCTGCCCTTGCCAGCTGTACCAAAATGCCGTTTCCGCCGCCGCCATCAATCAGAAAGCCTTCGTCCTTCTCCTCCAAGATAAAACAAGTATTATAGCACGCAGTGACCATAGCCATCCCCGTGCCAAGCATCGTTAGTTTCATAAGCATCTCCCATTTCGACCCAAATAGTCAACTGTACCGTTTTAGACTGCTGTCAGATATTCTTCTTACAAATATCCTGGAGACAGCACCTGTCGCAGTAGGGTGCGGTTCTGGCTGTACAGACTTCTCTGCCGTGATAGACCAGCCTGTGACAAAAATCGCTGCCCTCTTCCGGCGGCACAATCTTCCACAGTGCCATTTCCACCTTCTTCGGTTCCTTGATATTGTCCACCAGGCCAATCCGGTTGCACAGCCTGATGCAATGTGTATCCGTGACAATGGCGGGTTTGCCGAACACATCTCCCATGATCAGATTAGCACTCTTCCTGCCCACACCGGGCAGTTTCAACAGCGCGTCGAAATCATCCGGCACCTTGCCGCCGCACACCTCCTGCAGCTGTTTCATACAGGCGCTGATATCCCGCGCCTTGCTCTTTCCCAGGCCGCAGGGATGGACAATCTCTTCTATCTCCTCCACCGGAGCCGCCGCCAGGGCATCCACATCCGGAAACTTCGCATACAGCTTCTCCACCACCACATTCACTCTGGCATCGGTACACTGCGCCGCCAGTCTCACACTGACCAGCAGCTTCCACGCCTCATTATAATCCAGAGTACATCCCGCATCAGGATACGCCTCCTTCAGTCTCTCGATCACGGCCAGAGCCAGTTCCTTTTTTCTCATAGTATCTTTATCTTCCTCTTCTATATTCGATGAACGAAAGGGCACTGTTACCTAACTTCACCGTTTTTCTTCCATCTATAATCCGCACGCACAAAAGGTTCCTGCACACAATCCTTGGTCAGGATACCATACAAATCAGGCCGCCTGTAGGCGTTGCCGTGCACTTCACGGCTGCGGTATTCCCGTATCTCGTCCATGGGAAAGTCAGCCAGATAAATACCTTCCTTCTCCCCCGCATCGAGTAACATCGTATCCCTCGATGCAGGCAGTTCCGGTTTATAGGCAATCCCGTCAAAAGCGGTAGAATGACCGTTACAGTCAGGATGACCTGCCGGATAATTGACTGTGGCAATCCCCAGCATATTTTCATAAGCCCTGGCCCGCAACTGAGAAATGCGATTTATTTCCATGGGACAGGCATTCGGCGTCAGAATCAATTCCGCTCCCTTTAGCATAAGTATCCGTGCGCTTTCCGGAAACTCCCTGTCGTAACAGATCATAGCCCCCGTTTTCACGATGCCCTTAGCCGTATCCAAATCCACTACATAGAACCCATTTCCCGGCGTCAGTCTGCACTCCTCCCCGAAATCACAGGTATGTACCTTCGCGTAGGTCAATATGTTATGACCATATCGGTCAATCAGAACCATTGTGTTTCTGGGAAGCGGTTCCCAGCTTTCCAGAAAGGTGAGAGCCACCGCCATGTCCAGTTCTTTGGCAAGCGCCTGATATGCCCTCACAAAACCGCTTTCTGCAGAGACTGCTGTTTTCTTTAGTTCCTCTATATCCTCCGGAATCTGATACCCTACGCTCCACATTTCCGGAAAGAGAGCAATATCCGCCCCCATCTCTTTTGCCTGTCTGCAGGCAGTCAATCCCTTCTGCAGATTTTCCTCGATTGACTCACCTGGTTTCAACTGTAGCAATGCTACCTTAAGACTATCCATATGCTCTCTACACCACCTCAATCTGACACATCTTCATAGCTTCCAAAGCGTTAAGATGACTCTGGGGTGTTACCCCGGCACAGCAGTCTGCTTTGACTTTGATAGTCAATTCTGGTAAAAAGGCTTTGATGACCATCGCATTCGATATAACACATATATCCGTACAAAGCCCAATCAATGTAACACTCTCCAGCCCTTCCATCTCTTTCAAGTACTGTGCCAGTTCCACAGACCCAAACGTCAATTTATCAAAAATCCTCGTGTCATCATCCTGCAGCTTCCTTAAATCTGCCTGTATCTGCCAGCCTTCTGTTCCCTTGATACAATGTGTCACCGGAAGTTTGGCTCCTTCCTGGGTATTTAAGAAATCTTCAAAGTGTGTATCCCTGGTATACACAACCTGCCCGTCAAATTCCCTGATCTGCTCTGCCACCTTCTCCACAATGGCCTCCGCTTCCTGTGTTCCCAGCGTACCGTCAATAAAATCATTCTGCATATCAATCACTGCTAAAACATGCTTTACCATTTGCCTTTCCTCCCCTTTCAGCACTTTTCATGTTCTCCTGTCTTCTATTCCGGATGCACCGCCTGCTGCCTGCACAGATAACACCCCTCTTCATGGGAATAAATCACCCCAACGGCCTGCAGATAGGCATAGATAATCGTGGTTCCCACAAACTTCATGCCCCTTTTTATCAAATCTTTGGAGATCGCATCCGAGAGCGGTGAACTCACCTTGTCATTCTCATACACCACTTTTCCGTCGGTATAGCCCCACAGATAGTTGGCAAAGCTGCCATATTCCGCCGCAATTTCCCTGAAAATACGGGCATTGTTTACTGCCGCCTTAATTTTCAGTCGATTGCGGATGATGCCTTCATCCTGCCGCAGCGTTTCCATTTTATGCGCATCATAAGCGCATACCGTCTCCAAATCAAATCCGTCAAAAGCCCGTCTGAACGCCTCTTTCTTGTTCAGCACACATTCCCAGGACAATCCTGCCTGAAAAGATTCTAAAATCAGCATTTCAAACAGAATCTTATCATCATATACAGGCACGCCCCACTCTTCATCATGATATTGTATGTACCGTGGATTTTTGGGATTCGCCCAGCTGCAGCGCTTTTTATGATCCGGATACTGTATGTTCTCTGACATTCTCCTGCCTCCTGTCATTTCCTTGCAGAATCTCAGACACAAGCGAACGAGCTGTGGCATAAGCAAACTGCATGTCTTTAGCCGCCAGCTCGTTTCCATCTAAAATTTCAATTTAGAGAGCAAATCCCCCAGACTCGTGGAGACGGATTCACTGGACACATATTCTTTTACTTCCTCGGCAGTTTCCGTATCCACCATCTCCTCCTCCAAAGCCTTCATACTCAGACTTACCTTATTGTTATTGGTATTTAAAATCTTTACCTTAACTTTCTGTCCCTCTTTTAAGACTTCATGGGGCGTGGCAATCCGCTTCTGACAAATCTGAGAAATATGAACCAGACCGCTGATTCCATTTCCAAGGCTGATAAAAGCACCATAGGGCATCAGGCGCTCCACCACACCCTCCATCACCGTTCCCGGTATCATCATGGAGATTCTGTGATTCCGCTCATCCGCCTCCTTTTCCCTGGCAACCGCCTTGCCGGAAAGCACCAGTTTCGTCTTATCGCGGTCAACCGTGATCACTTTGACCTCAATCTCCCTGCCCACCCAGGCATCCGTATCTTCCACATAATCGCTGGCAATCTGAGATGCGGGAATAAAAGCGCGGATACCTTCCAGATAGGCTGTCACACCGCTTGGCACGCTTTCTTTGATACGTACCTTCACTGTCTGTTCTTCCTCTAAAAGCGTCTGCAGCTTGTCCCAGGCCAATACATCGTTGGCTTCCTTTTTGGAAAGCTCAATATTGCCTTCCCCATCATCCATCCGAATGACAGTGGCTTCTATCTCATCACCAACGGCAATCTTTCCCGCCGCAAGAAAATCCGGATCGTTACTTAGATTCTCTGCTTTGATAATTCCCTGGGTATAATATTTTAAGTCCAGAATGACTTCTTCCTCGTTCACATCAATAACCGTACCCTTGATAATATCTCCCTCGGCTATCTTGCGAAAAGATGCCTCTAATTCCCGTTCATAATCTTTCATGGATTCCATGCTGTAAATACTCCTTTCAGTATTCGTTCTTCTTGATTGTAACTGCACTGCCCTTTTTACACAATACTTTTTCAGAAAGTTTTAAAAACAGGGCACATCATTTCTGACATGCCCTTGTACTACAAACGTTTTCACTTTTCAAGCTGCTTAGCCTTTTTCTTCTTTGCAAAAAAATCGTCAATCATCTTCTTAATATCCTTCTCCGGCAATGTCTTTAACAGATACCCTTCCGGTTTCAGTGCCACAACCTTTTTGACACTGTCCATATCCCCTCTTCCAGTGAGAAAGATAACCGGAATATCAGCGATCTCTTTGTCAGAACGAATCATCTCAAGAGTCTGCCTTCCATCACAGACAGGCATCTCGTAATCCAGCAGAATCAAATCCGGTCTATTCACTGTGATACTCTTAATGGCTGACACACTGGAACTGCTTTCCAACATATCATAATCTTTTCCCAACAGATTCAAAATGTTCTGGCGCATAAAATCAGAATCGTCCACTACAAGAATCTTTTTCTTTCTCTTTTCACCGCTTAAATACTTCTTGATCTCGCTCATCGCATTGTTCGCATCCAAAGAAGACACAATCTTTCCCCGGAGGCTATCCGTTGTCGTCACACAGAAAACAAAGTACCCCTCACCCATATCGAACAGCAGACTACAGGAAGGATGCGCTCTCTCAAAAGCATTCACCACCTGTTCATAAGTCAACAGACTTTCGCTCTCCAACTCGCACAAATCTACAATCGGGAAACACTCCCGCAGCTTTTCCAAAAGCTGTCTGGACATATAGCGGGTGATATTAACCACCATATCATCTACCTTAAGATATTGTGTATTGAGTATATCTCCGACAACTTTCAAGAGCATCCGCTCTTCATAGCCTAACAGGATTTCCCACTTTTCCTTTCCTTTCCCACGATAAACAAATCTGCAGAAAATCGCTTTACCAAAATCTTCCGCTTCATATTGCTCGCTGACAACTTTAGCCTTTAACTGCAGCACCTCTAAAGACAGCTGAATAATCGTCTGCTTCAGGGCATCCAATTCCTCTTCATGGGGAATGTCAACCCACTTGGTCACCCTCTTACCGGCAATCGCCTGATCTTCAGTCTGGGTATGCGCAACCATCCACCCAATGCAGACACCCAGAAAATGACGTATAGATTCCTGGGAATAATTTGTCTCTTCCAATTCTTTCTCAAGCGCCGGCAGTATATTGTTCTGGAAATTATCATGCAGACGTTTATGTACATCCAAATCGCCGTAGTCAATGGAGCGCATATACTCTTCTTCATGGGCAAAATGCTCAATCGCGTGATTCTTCATATATTTAACGCCTTCTCTGCAAACCCACTCGCTCTTCTCCTCATTCTCACTGAGTTTCAACAGTCTGTCCATAGTCGAAAAAAGCTGCTTATGCTCTTTGTCAATGAAATCCATACCAATCTCATATCTCTTATTCCACACTATGTTTTTCACGTCATTCCTCCTTTGCTGTGGTATTCTATCCGTCTCCACCGCTTCGTTAATTATCTGCATGGGTACTTTTCCCAACTGTATCTAATTGTACACAATTGGATTGATTATGTAAATATTCAAACGAAATTTACTGTCTAATATTTTTTCACATTATTTTATTTTCGTACTTTTCTAACTTAAAAATCGATTCATTTCTAAATGAATCGATTTTTAGTATTATTTGCTTTCATTTACCGCTTCTACTTTAAAAACCACAGGACGAATTCCATCCGTACAACAGACGATGGTTTGGTGGTCCTTTCGGTTCCAAGGCGTAAAAGTTGAACCTGTCGATATGGCGCTGACACTCTGGTAGATATCAATCCACGCCCAGGGACAAAAGCCCTCCGGCATTTTGGCGTTTCCCTCATAAAGAAAAGTATCACCTACGTTCATTAATGCGCAGGCGCCTGTCTGTGCCCCCTCTGTCAGATATTCTTCCGCAAGGTCTTCATAAAATTCTTTCTTGAGTACCGTTATTTTTACCTTTCCCATTTTTCCTTCCCTTCCGAAGCATCACAAATTCCGACTGAACTTGTTCAGTCAGTTGAACTAAATTGCTCATCAGAGAATTTATTCAACCTTATCACCTAAATTTAACGCAATCAAGCAGTTTTCAGCTTTCTCCCATCTTGGACAGCTTAGCTGCTCCGGCGTGCCACCTTCTTCATTTTTACATATTCTTTACCGCTTCTTCAAACTCCTGCTCCGTCTCCACAAAATGATATGGCTCATACTCGCCATACGCAGACGGGCGGCTGATTGTCACAAGCTGTATCGTTTCATAGCCCACAGCCTCCATCAGCTTTTCCTTAAAATCTGCCAAATGCTGACCATGCGCTGTCTGTAACGCAAGGCATCCTGCATCATTAAACTTTTTCGCAATCAGATAGCACATTTTTAAGCACCTCCCTAAATTCATCCTCATTTCTGATTCTGGCAGCTTCATATGCCTGACGTAACAAGCTTCCTACATGGTTATCATAGTTTCTTTTATATACATACTTATGAAGCCAGTTATTCAGTTGCCTGTCATAAAAAGTATTATACTGGATTTCTATCGGATAGTGAAAACTGCTCCTCTGAAAATACACATGAACTCCCCGATAGCCGTCATCTTTTGCCTTACCGCTAGTCATATCCGCTACACGTATCTTATCTAACGCGGCTATGTCCCGTATTTCCTGATAGCTGTCGCAAAGAGTCCGAAATCCCAACATATCATTAAATACCTTTGCTGCCTGATGGTCCGGATAGTATCTGTCATACTTCATCATTGCCGACTGAATGCTTTTTATGCGGTAATCTATGATTACCCCATGAAGCAGCTCACAGGTATCATACCATCTATTTACTGACACTAATTCTTCAAACAATGCTTCCCTGTCAAAATAGTGAAGATTTTTCTTCAGCCTTATTCCCAGTCCTGATTGATAGGATAAGTCTCCCAGTAATTCTAATGACAATCCATCTTTTTTCAAAATATCTTCCAAGCAATCACCTCAAGCATATATTACCATACTGTATCAACATCCGCCACCCCATCATTATATATAGTAAACTCATAAAATAACTTAGGACTGATATAATAATTATCGCTAAATGTATTGTCTCTGCGCTGGCTGTACAGGTGTCTACAAATTTTTTGACCGGGCAAAAACCGACCGGGGAGGCGGCGAAATTATCTATAAACTCCAAAAACAAAAACCGGCTCATTTTTCTGCCAAATGAACCGATTTTTACTCAAAATCACTGGAGCCCATACACTCTGTAAAGCCCCATAATCCGTATAAAAATAAAACTTTTGCGCCTGCTGATTTAAGATGCACACCTTTGCGAGCCTTACTCTTGCCAATCAGGCAAAGCACAATTTTCTCCCATCTTGGTCAGCTTAGCTGCTCTGCCGTGCCAGCCAGGCATTTCAGTTCTCCCCCATCTTAGACAGCTTGGCTGCCTGGTCGGCGGCTATGCAGGCGTCTATAATCTCCTGGATATCGCCGTTCAATATCTTTTCCAGTTTATAAAGTGTCAAGTTAATTCTGTGGTCTGTGACACGTCCCTGGGGAAAATTGTACGTCCTGATCTTCTCGGACCGGTCTCCGGTGCCGATCTGGCTTCTGCGCATCTCCGCCTCCGCATCATGACGCTGCTGCTGTTCGATATCATACAGCTTCGCCCTAAGGAGCGCAAAGGCCTTGGCCTTATTCTGAATCTGGGACTTCTCGGTCTGGCTGTAAACCACGATGCCTGTGGGATAATGGGTCAAACGTACCGCAGAGTCCGTGGTGTTGACGCACTGTCCGCCGTTCCCCGAAGCTCTCATAACATCAATCCGCACATCCTTATCCTCTATGACAATATCGATGTCCTCGTCCACCTCCGGCATTACCGCCACACTGATGGTAGAGGTGTGGATTCTGCCGCCGGACTCTGTCTCCGGCACACGCTGTACGCGGTGTACGCCGCTCTCATACTTTAAGACGGAATAGGCTCCCTGGCCGGTCACCATAAAGGTTACGCTCTTCATGCCGCCAATGCCAATCTCCTCCACTTCCATGGTCTCCACTTTCCATCGCCGGCCCTCCGCATAGTGTACATACATACGGTAAATCTCTGCCGCAAACAGCGCCGCCTCGTCGCCACCGGCGCCGGCCCGAATCTCCACGATCACGTTTTTATCATCATTAGGGTCCTTCGGCAGAAGCAGTATTTTCAGAGTATGCTCCAACTCCTCCACCCGCTTCTTGGCATCGGCCAGCTCCTCTTTCAGCATCTCCCGCATATCCGCATCGGACTCTTCGTCTAACATCGCCAGGCTGTCCTCGATATCCTGGTTGCATTTCTTATACTCCTTATATGCATTGACTATGGGAGTCAAATCACTTTGTTCTTTCATCAAAGCGCGGAAGCGCTCCTGGTTGTCAGCCACTGTGGGCTCACTCAACTCATTCATAATCTCCTCAAACTTTCTGAGCAGATCTTCTAATTTATCAAACATATCTACCTCCGGCTGTCACACAGCTATTCAACCTATATTTTTATACGCGCAAGAGAATCACCGCTAACCGAACCAGCTCCCGTACACCACCCGGTCAAGACCTGCGAAGTCTTTGACAACCTCTATCTCCCGGAATCCTTCAGCTTCCATAATCTTACACACATCCTCCGCCTGATCATAACCGATTTCATAAAATAACATACCGCCGCTTTTTAAATAGTCCTTCGCCTGTCTGGTTATCTCCCGGTAAAAGTATAATCCGTCCGCACTGCCGTCAAGGGCCATCAGCGGTTCATGCGCCCGCACCTCCGGCATCAGCGTATCAATAACATCTGTTCTTATATAGGGCGGATTGGAGACAATCATCTCATACCGTTCTTTTTCCTGTATGCCTGTAAAGAGATTGCTTTCTATAAAAGAAGCCCGCATTTCGGGCCGCTTCTCACACAGCCGCTGATAATTCTCAGCCGCCACTGCCAGCGCTTCTTTTGACAAATCCACACCAACGCCCACACAGTCGTTGGAATACTGCAGGAGACTTAACAGAATGCAGCCGGAACCGGTACACATATCCAGTATCCGCATCCCGTCATGGAGATTGCGGAGTACTTCCTCCACCAGCACCTCCGTATCCTGTCTGGGAATTAGAACCTTTTCGTTGACCATAAAGGTCAACCCCATAAATTCCTGCTCCCCGGTCAGGTGCTGCAAAGGCACATGCCCGGCCCGCTTGGCAAGCAGGCCGCTATACCTCTCATACGCCGCCTCGGACACTTCCTGCTCTCCATGCGCCAGCAATGTATTTCTGTTAGTCCCGCAGACATACTCCAACAGGAGTCTTGCGTCCAACGACGCCTCCCCAATGCCCGCCTGGGCAAGCTGCGCCTCGCCTTCCTGATATACCGTTTTATACGTACGACTCACCGCACATCACCCAATCCTTCGATACCTACCACCGCTGTCAGAGCAGTTTACCGTCATGTCCCGTTTGCATACCACCCGTTATCAATTTCTACTTCTCAGGCTCTTCCATCCAGGAATCGTCCACTTCATATCCAAAAGTCTCATACAGATAAGCCTTCCAGTCAAAGACAGCCTCCACCGCCGCAATCGCTACTTCTACCATACTTTCATCCGGTTCCTTGGTGGTCAGCCTCTGCAGCCACATCCCCGGCGCAGAAATCATCCGCACCAGAAGATTATTGCTCTTACCGGCAAGCCGTATGATTTCATAAGAAATTCCCGCAATCACCGGAATCAATGCCACCCGGATTAAAATGCGGTACACCGGATTTTCCACCCGGATAAAGAAAAACAGTATCACACTCACAAACATAACAAACAGCAGAAAGCTGGTGCCGCACCGTCTGTGCTGTTTAGAACTTCTCATCACTTGTCTGACTGTCAAAGGGCACCCCTTTTCAATACAGTTGATACACTTATGCTCTGCACCGTGATACATATAAACACGCCTGATATCTTTCATCAATGAAATGGCCAGCACATAACCAATGAAAATCAGAATGCGCAAAGCCCCTTCTAAAATAGCCATAAAGGAGGCACTGCGGATATATTCCTCAAACAGAGAAGTCACAAAATAAGGCAGTACCATAAAAATAGCGACAGCCATTATGACGGAGAATAACATAACAAGTGTACTGAATACTTTTTCGGCTTTATCCTTAAATAGCTTCTGAAAAGCCTTGTCTGCAAACGTCTCCTGCGCCTCCTCGTCCTCATAAAAAGAGGCCGAATAATTCAGACTGCGCATACCTAAGATCAGGGAATCAGCAAACTGGAAGACGCCCCTCACGAAAGGCACATCCATCAGCTTACTGCCGTGAATGATTCCATAGTAATGCTCCACTTCCACCTCAATCTCACCGTTGGGCTTACGCACTGCCACGGCATACTGCTCCTTATTTTTCATCATTATCCCTTCCAGGACAGCCTGACCGCCAATCCCGGAGTATTTCATATTCTTTTTCCTTCTGCCCATCTTATATTCCCTTTATTACGCTGATCTGATGCGATTTATGACATCTTCCGCTTCCAGAAAATGTCCTTTTGTTTCGCATCTTCCGCCACAACTTAGAAAAGGTTGAGATAAACTCAACCTTTTTTGTAAATCCCGCTTATTTGCTTTCCACACCGTATTTCCGATTGAACTTATCAATACGTCCACGAGCCTGCGCCGCTTTCTGCTGACCAGTGTAAAACGAATGACACTTGGAACAGACTTCAACGTGAATCTCAGGTTTGGTGGAACCTGTTACAAATGTGTTACCGCAGTTACACGTTACTGTTGCCTGATAATATTCAGGATGGATTCCCTCTCTCATCTCTTTCACCTCTTCTAAACTCAAAAGTAAATAGATACCTGTCATAGACCGACAGCTTTTACATTGTAGCATAGGATTTTCGGGTATGCAACCCCTTTTTGATAATATTAGCCAATATTCTTTCTATATTAAATAAATTTCATCTTCTTGACCATATTCACGAACTCAAAATTGTTCCTGGTCTTAGAGAACATATCCAAAATCCGCTCCACGGCCTCGTCCGCCTTCATGCCGTTTAACGCCTTACGGATGATATTGATTGCCTCCAGTTCATCCGGCGTCAGAAGCAAATCCTCTCTTCTGGTACTGGACTTGGGAATATCAATGGCCGGGAACACTCTTTTCTCCGAAAGTTTACGGTCAAGAACCATCTCCATGTTACCAGTCCCCTTGAACTCCTCGTAAACCACATCATCCATCTTACTTCCCGTCTCCACCAATGCCGTTGCCAGGATCGTCAGACTGCCGCCCTCCCTCATATTGCGGGCCGCGCCAAAGAAACGCTTGGGCATATGCAGGGCCGCCGGGTCAAGGCCGCCGGAAAGGGTACGTCCGCTGGGCGGCACTACCAGATTATAAGCTCTGGTCAGGCGGGTGATGCTGTCTAAAAGAATCACCACATCCTTCCTGTGCTCCACAAGACGCTTCGCCCGCTCAATCACCATCTCAGACACCCGCTTATGATGTTCCGGCAGTTCGTCGAAGGTGGAGTAAATCACTTCCACGTTAGGCCCCTCGATGGCCTCCTTGATATCCGTAACTTCCTCCGGGCGCTCGTCAATCAGCAGAATGATTAGATGAGACTCCGGTGCGGTCCTGGTAATGGATTTCGCCACTTCTTTTAATAAAGTAGTCTTACCAGCCTTGGGCGGTGATACGATCATACCTCTCTGCCCCTTACCCACCGGACTGATCAAATCCATAATACGCATGGCTAAGGATGCCCCGGGTGTTTCTAATTTCAATCTCTCGTTGGGGAAAATAGGCGTCATATCCTCAAAATTCACCCGCCGCATAGCCACATCCGGCGCATAGCCATTGATGGATTTCACATACAAAAGGGCGCTGAATTTCTCATTCTGTGTCTTAATTCTGGTATTTCCCTCTAAAATATCACCTGTTTTTAAACCAAAACGGCGAATCTGGCTGGGCGCCACATAGACATCGTTCTCCCCCGGCAGATAATTTTCACAGCGGATGAATCCAAATCCATCGCTCATCACCTCTAAAATACCGCTGGCAGTGATACCGCTGTCAAGTTCTGTGGGGTATTTGTCTTCCTCGCCGGCCATTGCCGGTTCAAACTTTCTGGCCGGTGCACTTGGCGGCACAATGGACTTCACCGCCACTTCCTTGCCCGCCGCCTTATCCTTCTCGTCCTCGGCAAGCATCGCCTCCACAATCTGGGCTTTCTTCATGGTGGAAGTGCCTTTAATCCCCCTTGTCTTTGCAATCTCTTTCAAATCTGCAAGCGCCAACGACTCATACTTTTCTCTCATAAATTCCTCCCGTATTCTTTATCATTCCTCTACAAACTTTACACTTCTCTATATCAATCTTTCGTCCTGGGATTTAGTACCTGATATGACTTAGAAAAAGATTTTTATGTACTTATCTTTTACGTACAAATGCATTATACACCATATCCTTAAAAATAGGAAGTTATTTTTTACATAAATGATAAAAGTATCGAACTCATTGCGCGCGGAAATCAAAGAAAGAATGAAAGCTTTGAAATGATAAGCCTCATCCTTTCTTTTCCGATTGGATTTTTTATAGCAGTTCCGCAATTTCGCCTGCCGCATCCGCATCCAATAATATTTCACAATTAGGGTGTAGCTGTACCACAGAAGCCGGTATGTCTGTCGAGACAGGTCCAGCCAGAGCCTGACGGATGATAGATGCCTTGCTCTTTCCTTTTGCGATCAGAATCAGATGCCGGCTGTGCATAATATCTACAATTCCCCTCGTCAGCCCGCCCAGTTCATAATCATCGGGAACCTGCGTCTCCTCCCTCACCTTTTTCTCAAAAACCGGATCCATCTCGGACACCCATGTGTGGCGCTCAAACGGGGTTCCCGGCTGGTTAATGCCAATATGGCCGTTCCAGCCGATTCCCAGCATCTGCAGATCTACGCCGCCGCAGTCTGCGAGCCGTTTTTCAAACGCTCTACATTCCCTATCAAAATCATCCGAAAAAGTCGGCGGCATGATAAAATGTTCTTCCGGTATCTCCAAAGGTTTGATCACCTGCTCATGAATCATCGCATAGCAGCTTCCTTTGTATGTCCGTTCCAGATTTGTCAGTTCGTCTACATTAAATATATGAACCCTGGACGTATCAAAAGGATACTTTTCGTATATTTCCCCCACAATACGATGCATATTTCCCGTTGTCTTCCCTGTAGACAGTCCGATTACCGCATCCGGTTTTGACAAGATCTGGGAAAGAATCCTCCAGGCAGCCGCTATATCGAATGCATGTTCATCCTTCATTTCCGTTATTCTCATATATCCCTTATCCTCCTCATATAGAAAAACATCTGTGTAAACAGGTCATTGTAGCTCAAGAGAAAAGTGAAGATTGCAACCGTGGCAAAACATGGTCTGGTAATCGGCACGACCACTGTGAAAAAGGTCTGGAAGATATTACATCCTTCCATATAAGCCGCTTCCTCCAAATCCAGTCCTAAACCGTTAAAGAATCCCATCAATACAATGACTGCAAATGTCAGATTGCCCGCCGACTGCGGCAGAATAACGCTGAGCCAGTTTAGCAGGTAGCTGTCCGTATTGACAATATTCATCGCATATTCCATCCGGAACACAGGAATGATTACCGCAAAAACAGGAAACATCATACTGCCAACCACAAGGGAATACAGAAGATTTCTTCCTTTGAACCGATATCTGGAAAGCCCATACGCCGTAAAGCGGCACAGGTGCGGGAAAGTACCATGAAATGGTCCCCCGCCAACTGTATGTAAACGTTTTCTTTTTTGCCTTTTAAAAAAGTTGCAAGCCCTCCGCAAATACTATAATATAAAGCATGGAAGATTCACACAGGCCCCTGTGGGGTCCATTCAGAAAAAGCGAGGTATTTCCATGACAACAAACGAAAAAGCACTAAAACTGCACGAAAAATGGCAGGGTAAATTAGAGACCGTCTCCAAGACGCCTGTCAAGACCCGGGAAGACTTATCCCTGGCCTACACACCGGGTGTGGCAGAACCCTGTAAAGTGATCGCAGAAGATAAAGAAGCCGCCTACACCTATACCTGGAAATCCAATACGGTGGCTGTGGTATCAGACGGCAGCGCTGTCCTTGGCCTTGGCAACATCGGCCCCTATGCCGCCATGCCGGTAATGGAAGGAAAGGCCGTCCTCTTTAAAGAATTCGGCGGTGTCAATGCCGTCCCCATCTGCTTAGACACCCAGGACACCGAGGAAATCATCAAGGCTGTGACCTACCTGGCACCGGGATTTGGCGGTATCAATCTGGAAGACATCAGCGCCCCCCGCTGTTTTGAGATTGAAGAGCGGCTGAAAGAACTTCTGGACATTCCTGTCTTTCACGATGACCAGCACGGCACGGCCATCGTTGTGTTAGCCGGTATCATCAACGCCCTCAAGGTGGTTCATAAGAAGAAAGAAGACTGTAAGGTAGTGGTAAACGGCGCCGGCAGTGCCGGTATTGCCATCACCAAGCTTCTCCTTACCTATGGTTTTCACAATGTCATCCTCTGCGATAAAGTGGGCATCATCGGTAAAGACACGGAAGGTCTTAACTGGATGCAGGAAAAGATGACCCAGGTAACCAATCCCGATCACCTGACAGGCACGCTGGCGGATGCTTTACAGGGAGCGGATATCTTCGTAGGCGTCTCCGCCCCCAATATCGTAACACCCGATATGGTATCTTCCATGAACCAGGATTCCATCCTCTTTGCCATGGCCAATCCCGTGCCGGAAATCATGCCGGACGCTGCCAAAGCCGCCGGCGCGCGGGTGGTGGGAACAGGCCGTTCCGACTTCCCCAACCAGGTCAACAATGTGGTGGCCTTCCCCGGCATCTTCAAGGGCGCTCTAGAAGGCCGCGCGGTACAGATTACGGAGGAGATGAAACTTGCCGCCGCTTATGCTATTGCAGGGCTTGTGCCGGAAGATAAGTTGAGCGAAGACAACATCATGCCGGAGGCCTTTGACCCCCAGGTGGCGGAGGTTGTGTCCGCCGCCGTGAAAGCCAACATTTGATGACCGCCCCTATGAACTGGCACGGTAAACCTTACTACTCTCTGGATGCCTATTGTAAAAATACTTATGGAGAGAAGCTATATAAAATAGCCTTAAACGCTGGGCTTACCTGTCCGAACCGGGATGGTACGCTGGGACATAACGGCTGTATTTTTTGTAGTGCCGGCGGAAGCGGTGACTTTGCCATTGACAGGCAGAACCACCCTTCCATCCATGCACAGCTTGCGGCCGGTCAGGCATTGTTTCGCTGTAAACAAGCCACCAGACGGTGCATCGCCTACTTTCAAGCCTACACTAACACCTATGGACCCCTGCCTTATCTGCAGCAGATTTACGAAGAGGCTATGTCTGACCCCTTGGTGGCAGGGATTTCCATAGCCACCAGACCGGATTGTATCCCGGAAAAAGTACTGACTTTATTAGTCAATCTCAAGGAAAAATTCCCTGACAAGTTTGTCTGGATAGAATTAGGATTACAGACCATGCAGGAAGAAACTGCCCTTTTTATCAGGCGTGGATACCCTTTAGGGGTATATGACGATTGTGTCATAAGATTGCGGGAATCCCATATCCCTGTGGTCACACACGTGATACTGGGGCTTCCGGGTGAAATTCCAGAACAGATGTTACAGACCATCGACCACCTGAACGGCATTGGCACCTGGGGCATTAAATTACAATTGTTACATGTTTTAAGAGGTACAGATCTGGCTTCTCTGTACGAACAAGGCGGCTATCTTCCTTTGTCGAAAGAGACCTATATTTCCTTGCTAATCCGCTGTCTGGAACATCTCTCTCCCGACATCGTCATACACCGGCTCACCGGCGACGGTCCTAAAGATCTGCTGCTTGCTCCCTCCTGGAGCCTTAACAAGCGGGATGTCCTGAACACCCTGCATCATACCATGAAACTGCAAAATGCCCGGCAGGGCTCACATTATGAAAGGCTCACACCATGACCCATGATCCCCTGACTCTCTACAAGTTGATCGTTCTCTATATGCTTGATCGTGTTACCTTCCCTTTGACCAAGGCACAGGTAGGCGACTTTATCTTAGAACGGGAGTACACCAACTTTATGACTCTGCAGCAGGTGATTGCAGAATTAATCGACACAGAATTGATTGCGGCAAAGTCCCATCGCAACCGCACCTATCTGGAGATTACCGACGAGGGCCGTTCTACCCTCTCATACTTTGGCAACCGTATCAACGACTCCATCAAGGAGGATATTTCTTCCTTCTTCACAGCCAACGAAATGGAGATGCGCAATGAAGTATCCATCCTGTCGGACTACTATAAATCCACCTCCGGAGAGTACGAGGCCCATCTTCTGGCAAAGGAAAAGGACGTGACCATGGTGGAAATCACCTTGTCCGTCCCCAATGAAGATACCGCCGCCGCCATCTGCAATAACTGGCAGAAAAACAACCAGGATATCTATCAATATCTTGTTTCCAAACTATTCTGATGCTCAGCGCTGCCTGATCACTTCACTCCAACTGGAAATACCGATGACCGGCAGCAGGTAATCCGTATACTGCGCCGCCTCCGGCGTGTCAATATATTTATAGACCGTATACAGCGACTTGTGCGCCCCGCCGGGATCGTTGATACCCAGGGCAAGTCCCTGCTGGACCTCCACGGACGCATCCGTCTGCCTGGATAACAGCACGCTGTCAATATACCGGTTGGCCTCTATGATCTTGTAGGCATAGGCAAAAGAAGCCGCCTGTAAATCCTGTCCCGCTGTGGAAGTATATCCCATCTCACTCAAAATCAAATGCCGCACCTGCCCGTCATCCGTCAGCATCTCCGGTTTTTGCAGATAATTGGTGAGCACATGGATATTCTTAATGGTAAGCACCGGCGTATTCTCCGACTCTGTCACGTAAGAAGCTGCCTTGCTGCTTAACGTCCAGGCCTTGGCACTGGTGAGCGGATAATTGTAAGGATGCTGGGCAAGCCCCCATTCGATGTTGCCGCAGGCCTTAATGTTTCTGTTGAACTCATCCAAAATCTCTTTGGAGCCATATCCGTTGCTGGAGTACAAGCTCTTACCCCACTGCTGGTCTAAGGAAATATACACCCTGGCGTTTCCGTTTACGCTGACAATGGCATTGTAGAAGACACGAAAAGCTTTCGCAAATTCCTCCACATAACTTTCGGTATCCATATATTCGATGTAATTCCACTCGCTTCTGGCATTGATCTCATTGCTGATGACCCAGTTCATGACCGTGCCATGGCCGGTGCCGGAATAGCGGTTCGCCAGAAAAGAGCCGATGGCCGCCATATACTCTGTACCTGCTTCGTCCGTGCCGTTAAAGGCATAATAGAGGGAACGCCTGTTACCGGAACGGGCCTTTGGATGAATCAGCTGCGTGTGACCCGGCGCCATATCATTTAAGATGATTGCCGTCGTGGTAATGCCCTTACTGGTCAACGTGGAAAAGACGAAATCATATTCAGAGATAGCCTGTCCGTTAAAGGCATAGGTTCTGCCGTTATAATTATAATAGATGGTGGGATAGACCGCCATCGTGGTTTCTCCAAGAATCTTGCTCATGGGGATGTTGTACGCCGCATGTTTGACGCCCAAATCGTCTAACTCCGAGCCCCGCAGCTTATCCGGGTCCACCAAAAGTCCCTTCTTGGACTTGGTATTGCCAAAAGAGGGGCGGTACTTCGCCACCGCTTCCGGATTCGTGATATAGCGCGGTCTGCTGACCGCTATAAACTCGCCGTCCTTCTTGATCGCCACCACAAACTTAGAAAACAGCCTGGAACTGGCGGAATTATAATTCAAACTGACCGAAAAGGTCAACTCCTCATCTTTCGGCTCTTCTATGATATATTCTTCGCTGACTAATTCCGTATCATATGTCTTTTCTTCAAAAAGATAATAATACCCGTCATCGCTCACCGCCAATCCCTCCGCCGACATGGTCACATCCACCTTGCCGGTATCCGTATTGATCAGGCAGCTCTCTATGGTGGCAAAATCCAGGGCGTTTTCCGCCGTAATCTCCACCGGTCTCGGCCTGTTCTTCACGCCTTCCAACATATAATGCGCTGCATCCACAAATGCCTTGACCGTACCTTTGCCGGCGTGTTTTTTCAAGCCCTCTTTCTGATGCTGTACCTTGCTGTACTTGGCAAGCTCCACCGCATCTGTATGTACCATGGCCTCCACTGCCGCGTCTGCTCTTGCCAATTCCCCGAAATGCCTGCGCACGCCGAAGGTGACACCTGCGGCCGCAAGCGCCAATACCAGGATACTGGCCGCACAGATGCCTGCCGTCTTTTTCAGCTTCTGCGGGTCGGCCTTTTTACCGGACTTCTTCGCTTTAGCCTTCTTTGCTTCCTTAGCTTTCTTTGTATTCTTTTGTGCTTTACCCTGTTTGTTCTGGGATGCTTCTGCGATTTGGACCTTTTCTGCGGCCTGGGATGTTTCTGCGGTTTGAGCCATTTCTGTAATTTGAGCCACTTTTGCAGTCTGGGCCGTTTCTGTGATTTCTGACAGTTTCTCTGCCCCCACAGCACCCACAGTCACGTTCGCGTTTATCTCCTCTAAAACTGCCGCCTCTACGCCGGTTTCCGATTCTGCTTTTGCTAAAGTCACAGTTTCTTCGTCAGCAACTGCACTTACGCTTTCTGTCAGAACAGCTTCTAACAACTCGTCGTCCTGGTCATCGAGCAGCTCGATAATCGTGATGTCTTCCCGCTGTACCTTTTTACCCTGAGACTGCCTCTTTCTTTTCTCTTTTTCCTGTGCCTTTTCTTCCCGTTGTTTGGCTTTCATCCTGGCCTTTTTGGCTTTGGCCTTCTTTCGGTTTTCCGCCGCCTTAGCCTTATCGATGGTTCTCTTTTTCTTCTTTTTCTTGGGTTCGCTTGTATGATCTGTGCTCTGCATCTACTGCTTTCCTTATCCACTTCCTGATTTTCTCAAAATCCGGTCCCGTGTTATACACCTACAAAAAAACGCCTCCTGAAATTCTCAATCAGGAAGCGGCCATAAAATTGACATTCACGGATCGTTTTCTTCACCAGACCTTTAGTATATAACCTATTTTACATTGACATTATACTGTATGTGCCATGGCAAATTCAATAGTTTTTGGGATTTTCCTAAAACTTCTACCCCTTTTCACCTCCTAATCAAACAAAATCTCATCCACCGTCACAAACTCGTACCCCTGTTCCTGCAAAATATCCACAATCTGAAGCGCCGCCGTCACGCTGGACTTATACTCATCATGCATGAGTATAATAGAATTCTCTTTCGACTTCTTCGTCACCTTCTGCACAATCCCCGACACATCGTCGCTGCACCAGTCCATAGGGTCCACCGTCCAGAGCACGGGAAACATCATAAGCTCCGTCTCAAAACTCTTGTCCCAGCTCCCGTAAGGCGGCCTTACATACTGAACCTCCTCCCCTGTCAGTTCTGCAAGTACCTGGCTGGTCTTAACCAGCTCCTCCTTAAAACGCTCCCTGTTATTCTTCCCCAGCTGCATGTGGCTGTATGTATGATTGCCCACCAAATGCCCTTCTTCCTGCATCCGTCTGATCAAATCCGGGCAAGCCTGGGCCTGTTCTCCCAGCACAAAGAAGGAAGCCTTTGCTCCCCTCTCCTTAAGCCCGTCTAAAAGCTGCTCTGTATAATAAGGATGCGGCCCGTCATCAAAGGTGAGGGCAATCTTCGGATTGTCTCCCAACGGCTCCTCTTCTAAAATAACATCTGCTATATAATTGCTGGTTTCCGCCAGCTCTTCCTTGTGTGTCATCATACCAAGTATGCCGGTCACGACTATCCCTGTCAAAATCGCCACACCTGCGGCAAGCCTGCTCTTTACGCCCATCATCCGTAAAGCCTCCGGTCACCTTTTCCCTACTAATATATGCACATACCCCTTGACAAATTCAGCCTATCACAAGTGGATTCTAAACGCTTTGGTATAGCCCTCCCCGCAATGACAATCCAATTCCAGCCTGCCTCCATGCATCTTGACGATCTGCGCGGCAATGCCAAGTCCCAGCCCGGTCCCGCCTTTGGTGGTACGGGCCTTGTCGCCCCTCGTAAAGGGTTCGAAAATATGCTCCGCCAATTCCGGGGCAATCGGCTCTCCGTCATCTGCCACCGTAATAACGTCCTCCCGCAGACACACAAACACCCTGCCGCCCTCTCTGCCGTACCTCACCGCATTGGTGAGCAGATTGCCGATGGCGCGGCTCATCTGAAGCCTGTCCATCTCATAGGGCACATCCTCCTCCGGAATCTCCAGACTGACTTCCATCTTCTTTTCCTCAAAATCCTCGTAAACAAGCGCCACACTTTCCCGCAGCACCTCTGCTAAATCTTCCTCATGCCTGTTAAGACAATATCCCTCGCTTCCCAGTTTCACATATTCAAACAAAAGCGTCACCAGCTCATCCATCCGCATGGACTTTGCATAGACAGCGTCCAGATAGGCCTGCCTTTTATCCTCCTGCACCACCCCCTCCGCCAGCGCCTTGCTGTAGCCGCAGATGGTGGTAATGGGCGTCTTGATATCATGAGCAATATCTGACAACAGCAGGTTCCTTTTATGTTCATAACGAAGCTGGTGAGCCTTCTCCTGGGCCAGAAGCTCATTGACTTTAACAGTCACTATTTTATAATACCATAACGCGCCCAATACATAAGGCAATAAGCTAAACCCCAGCAGAAACAGAAATACAGCGATAATCAGGAGATTCAATAAAATACCCCATTTCCCACTGTAAAGAGGGGAATTGATACTGATCTGCAAAGCTTCTCCCATTCCCCGTGTAAGTCCGTACTGTATCCATTCTGCCACGCCATGAGGAAGCAGCGCCGCCACAAAATATAATAACGCCTGTATCATGAAAACAAATATGTTGCCTTCCCCGGTAATCTTTATCTGCTGGTAGTCCAGCACAACCTCCAAAAAGGGAAATACAACACGCCGGTACAGAATGCTGATCAATTCACCGCTGACATAGATTGCCAGCATTATAATCAGGAATCTTTGTATGAGATACCATTTTAAGTTCTTTTTCTGCATTTAACGCCCCTCGTTCCCCTATACCGCTTCCGGCTCTATCCTTTCTCCAGACGATATCCCAGCCCCCGGACCGTGGTGATGTACTCCCGGCCCTCATAATCCAGCTTGGCCCTTAACTTGGAAATGCAAACCATCACATTATTATCGGAAAGCATATAACTTTCCTCCCAGCCCTGCTCAAACAATTGCTGCTTGGTGAATACCTTGCCGGGATTTTCCATAAAAAGCTTCATAATCTTAAACTCTACCGAAGTCAGCTCAATCGGCGTCTCATCCCGGTACAACAGGCAAGCTTCCAAATCCAGCTTTAGATTCCCTGCCCTCAGCTCACGGCCCGCCGCCTGGGAGGTGCCCGCCCCCAGCGCATAGAAGCGGCGGATATTGGAATTCACCCTGGCCACCGCCTCCAAAGGCACAAAAGGCTTTACAATATAATCATCCGCTCCCAGGTCGAGTCCCAGAATCTTATCAGAATCACTGCTTTTGGCTGACAGCATAATGACCGGTATATTGCTGTTCTCCCGAATATTACGTAACACTCGATATCCATCTACCCCCGGCATCATAATATCAAGCACTGCCAAATCCGGTTTCTCATGCTTACATAGTTCCATAGCCTCTATCCCGTCGGCCGCCTCCAATACCGCATACCCATCCTTTTCCAAATACAGACGCAGCACATCCCGAATCTCCGCCTCGTCATCCGCCACCAATATTTTATATGCCATGCTCCCCTTCCCTCCGGGACAACCTGTGTCCTCTTTTACCTTTTTATAGGATAACACATATCATTTAACGCACAGCCCGGCACATCATTCTGCCGGACCGCCATACGCCTGCCTATCACTTCCCTGAAAACCGCTCAGTCGGCGGTACAATGCCGCATTGGTCAGCTGCTGATAGGGCTGCACATAAAATATCTCTACAATACCACATGTTATAGTTCCCAAAAAATGCCATAAAATAAAGGACAAATCCAACACAAAAGCATTCCACTTGTGCCCGTTCATCATGTCTTTGCTCAATTGAAGCGCACGTCTGTATTCCATATCAGGATACTCCGCCATAATATAAGATACCATCCGATATTGATACTTTTTGTAGACACCCGGGATAAAAAGCAAGAGCGCCCATAAAAGAATCTGCAAGTCTCTATGAAACAGCGTCCTCACGATATTTTTATAAGAATAATCAAATGCATATCCTATCTCTTTCACCTGCGCCTGGTCATCCACACTCTTTAGCATAAAGCGTTCCACACCCACACTGAAGGGATTCCACAAAAAAATATCTACCAGGAAAATCAATACCAGGATAAATAGAAAGATCGAGATAAAAATAATAACACCAATTATTGTCGCTATAATCCATACACCGGACGGCATATTCCTCTCTTTGGCGCCCCAGTGTACCTCACCTTGTTCCGTATCAATCTTGACAAAATAATTCTCTTTGCCGGATATGTCCTCTTCTATATCCTCTATATCCTCTACATCTTCCGCATCCTGAGAGATGACTTCTCTATTACTGCTTCCAACACCTGTAAAGCTGACGCCTCCTCCCAGAAATAACAGCAGTGATGATACCAGGACAATCTTCCAGTAATTCCTTCGCAGGGCTTCCTTCGCCTGCTCCTTTAACGCTTTTCTCGTCCACATCATGTTAATCTTCCTCCAATTCTATACCTCCGCCCGCTTTGGCCGGAAGGTGCTTTCTTTGCTGTTAATGTCAGGATAACACCCCAAGTTTAAAGAAACAGAAGAGAAAGCTTAACGTAAACTTAAAACCAATCAATCCAACCGCTTCATCCATTCCTAATTTTCACACAAATTCATATACTGCAGATACAAGCCCTCAAACGCCGCCTGCTTGGCCAAATTGATACTCTCAATAGAAGAAACAGCCTCATCCAGCATCCGCCCATCTATTTTCCCTCTATATAAATCCCTTCCCATACGAAAAGCACCCTCCAAAGAAGTATTTCCGACTGCCAGCACACTGCCCCGTAAACGCTTCGGCAATAATCCAATCCCAACAGCCGCTTCCACATCCAGGTAATAACCAAAACCGCCCGCCAAATACACTTGCTCTATCTTTGGACGGCCCATCTGTTCCCATAAAATCTCCGCCCCGGCACGGACTGCCGCTTTGGCCATCTGCAAGGCGCGAATATCCTGATTCGTCAGCCCTAACGCTCCCTTTTTCGTATGTATATGAACACCCTGTGTAAAGTAAGGTTCTGCAAGCAGACCCGTCTCATCCAGTATTCCTTCCTTCATCAAAGAGGCCGTGACCGCAATCATATCCGTTCCCACCACCGCTTTCCTGGTGCCCCCCTCAAAAGCAGGCCCCGCCGCAGTGGCAGTGACCAGCATACGCTTTCCATCGGTAACCGCCATCTCCCCATTGGTGCCCAGGTCAATCAACAGCCGGACAGCTTCCCGGTCCTGTGCCTTCCCAAAACCAGGCAGCATCTCCAATGCATACAAACCAGCCACGATATCTCCGCCCACAAAGGCACTGATACCAGGTGTTATATAAATCGGGATGTCCAAAGGACCGACACAGTTTTGCAGACCTGTCTCCACCGGCACAAAAGGACTCTTCCCCAGAGAGATTACATCATAGCCCATGAAAAGATGCGCCATTGTGGTATTTCCAGCGATACAGACAGCAGCAACAGCCTTCTTTCCAACCTTCTGGCTAAACCTGCGCACCCCTTTCTCCAATACATCCCAGACACACTGTCTGAGCACTTCCCTGTGCCCCTCGCAGGAAGCCTGGATTCTTGACAAAACATCTGCGCCATATGTTCTCTGCGGATTCATCTCGCAATAAGTATCCGCCGTTTCCCCGGTATCCAGGGCGCGCAGCTGCATGGCGATGGTGGTAGTCCCCAAATCTACAGCCACGATATAAGAATCTCTGTCCTTTTTGATAGCACCTGTATTTGCAGTAACATCCGTTTCCATAATAGCTGCTACGCTATCGCCAACCTGCCTCGCATCACGATACATCCCCTCAGATTCCGTAACATCCAGTTTTCTTTTTACTGATGGTTTTTGAGTTTGACCTTTAGAGTCAATATTTTCTGACAAATCCATCATTTCTGTCACAATAGAGATTTCTCTCTCCTTGGGAAACACCAATTTAATGACACAGTCGTCTTTCGGTCTGGCAAGGCAGGCAAGTCGAAAGCCCTGCCGCAATTCTTGCGCATCTAAGCGGTTTCTCTCGAGCTGCGTAGGGAATGGCGCCCTCTCTATAAACTGTACCATACACCTGCCGCAATCTCCTCTTCCGCCGCAGAAACTCCCCTCTATCAGGTTATTTTTCAGCAAAGTTGACATTAATGTCATGGATAAATCGTGTGTCACTGTTACGGTTCTTTTCGATTCTCCGCCTTTTTCCATATTCTGTTTTTCGTCATCAATAACAATTGTAACCTTTATTTCTTCAGACAAATTGATTTTTCTCCTCATCGTAGTGATAATCAATACCTGACAGTTTTTTGACTATCTCTTCCTGGTCTGCATCCAAATCATCGCATAAGGCTGTAAGACTTGGATAAAAATCACGCAGTTTTAAATTCAAAAAACTCAACAACATAACCGGATCTTTCGGTAACATATCCTATCCTCCCTCTTGTGTTATATGATATAATCTGACGGCGTCCTATAGATGCTGCCTACTCCAACTTCATTTCCACGCTATATTTTTCCCCATCGCTTGTAACCTCCGCCATACTGCCGCAGATCAACGGCATCATAGGCGGCAGATGTCCAATATCCAAATCCATGAGAACAGGCACTTGATACTGGTAGAGCATTTCACAGACCGCCTGGTAATGATCGATGCCAAACGCTTCTTCGCCCATGCCATTTAGGGGTCTGCCAATTAAAAAACCACTGCAATTTTGAAACCACCCTGCATGTTCCATCTGCCACATGGCACGGCGAATACCCATCAGATTCAAATCACAGGCTTCCAGAAACCATAAAATCCCATCCTCCTTGTATTTTTCGGTAAAAGCCGTTACCTTATCATATTTCGTGCCAAGCAGATTCACCAGACAATCCACACAGCCGCCCAGCAATCTGCCGGACACCTGTATATGTACGCCGGCTTCGGACTGACAATTCCTATTGTCTGTCCCTGCCGGCATCCTCCCGCCAGCCCCCTGCAGGCTCTCCACATTGGTCCGGCCGTCGGGCAGAAAGTATTTCACCCTGGAAACCTCTGTCAAATAGTAGGGCGCATAGGGATTCTCCTCGCTCTTTAAGGATTCCCGCTCCCACATCTCATAGCCGTCCATGGTCAGCTTCTTTCCCTGCAGAAGCGCCATCGCATCCTCTAACGCCTGATGTCTTGGCTCCATGCCAAAAGCCGCCGCACAGGGACCATAGACAGAGGCCGTATCACATAAGGTTGCCAGAAGAAACGTCATATTCGTATTATCCGAATATCCCATGTACCACTTGGGCGGGGCCTCCTTTATCCTGTCAAAATCCACATAATCCAAAATCTCACACATCAACTCCCCGCCACCGCAGGAAATCATACAGTCGCTTGCCCCATCGCAATAATATTGTGTCAGTTCCTCACCGCACAATCGGGGCTTGTTACTGATGCCCACTCCCTGCTCCACATAGCAGTTGGGCCCCAGCTTAAGCCCATACCCTTCCTGTCTCCACTTCTCCTGCGCACGAAGAAAGCCCGCCTTGTAAGGTTCACTGGCACACCCGAAGGAAGGCGCTACAAAGGCTATCGTACCATTTTCTTGTAAAAAACGAGGATATCTCATCGTCTTCTCCTTTCAATCACCATCACCATTTCAAAAATATTCCTATATCATAAAATACCACAAGTTTCATAATTTAACATCCCCATTTGCGGGATTATCCAAAAGCTTTCCATCCTCTGCAAATCTTGACCCGTGACAGGGACAGTCCCAGGAATGTTCCGCCGGATTCCATTTCAGGGCACACCCCAGATGGGGGCATCTGGGCCTGGTGGGCGTCAGCAGATTCAAAAGTGATTCTGCCATATTGCAAAAAAGCTGGGGTTTGAGAATGCTCCTCCCAGGGGCAAACACCGCTGCATAAGGATTCTCTATTCCTTGTACCATGTCCGTCAGCACCATTGCCGATACCATAGCAGATGTTATTCCCCATTTTTGAAACCCTGTGGCCACATAACATCCCGGCATAGCCGGTGAATAAGGTCCGATGTAGGGCGCCTCATCCAAAGGCATACAGTCCTGCGCCGCCCACTGATATCTTTCGACGGCCTCCGGATAATACCTGCCGGCAAACTGTCGAAGTTCCTGCCAGTTTCCTCCCCTTTTACCGGTTCGGTGACTGCCGCCGCCCACCAGCAGTAAATCCTTATAACTGCGAAAAGACAGGCCCTTCCTGTCTTCATCCACATACATACCGTCCATCTGCGGCGCTTTCTCCAGCGCGATTACATAGGAACGGTGCTGATACAATTTCATAAAATAACATCCGTGTTTATCATCAATTGGATAATGGATGGCAAAAATTACCTGTTTATAAGAAATCGTCCCTCCATCCGTAACAGCTTTGCCAGGCATCAGCTGTGTGACAAACGTATGCTCGTAAATCTTTAATCCTGCCGCCATACCGCCCAAAAACTTTAAGGGATGAAACTGCCCCTGGTTTTTCATCACCACCGCTCCTGCTGTGGCAAAGGGAAGCTCCGGTGTATCCACAATCTCATCAGACAGCCCCAGCAGACGATAACTATCTGCCTCCTTTTCCAACTTCCGTCTGTCATCCACAGAATAGACAAAGGATGCCTTTTCTATGAAATCACATGCGTAATTTTTGGCCAATTCTGCATAGTTCCTAACGGCCTTCTGGTTGGCCGCCAGATACAGCTTTGTCTTTTCCAATCCCATATGCCTTATCATCTTTGCATAGACCAAGCCATGCTGGGCCGTAATCTTGGCCGTGGTATCACCCGTTACTCCATAACAGATTTCCTGTCCTTCCGCCAGCAGATAGTCAATCCCCCGCTCTTGCAGAAAATAGGCACACAAAATACCCGTAATGCCGCCGCCAATGATTAACACATCCGTCTTTACATCTCCTGCCAGTTTCTCAAAATGCGGCAAGGCCGCCGTCTTTCTCCAAACAGAATCCATAATCTCCTCCATTTATCAACATGCTTCTTTCATTCAATAAAATAGCATGTGTTTTTGGTAAAAAATTATGCATATTATCTGTTGGATACAGACAACGGCCTGTTCCAAAAACTACTATTCCTTGCAGACTGCTGCCAACTGGTCTGCGCGAAGCACAATCTGAATAACATCCTTCGCTTTCACCTGATCTGCCAAAATCAACTTCGCAGACAGCGTCTCCACATATTTCTGAATATACCGCTTCAACGGCCTTGCTCCGTAGGCAGGATCATAGGCGTTCTCCACAATAAACCGCTCCGCCTCCGGCGTCAGTTCTATCTGCAGTTCTCTGTCTGCAAGACGCCTGTTCAAATCCTTGATAATCAGCTGGATAATGCCGCCGATATTGTCTCTGGTCAAAGGTTTAAAGAGAATCGTCTCATCCAGTCTGTTCAGAAATTCCGGCCTAAAATGATTGCGCAGATCGTCCATCACCAGCTTCTCCGCCTCCGGCGTAATACACCCCTGCGTATCAATGCCCTCCAACAAGTAATTGGCGCCAATATTGGAAGTCATAATCAGAATCGTATTCTTAAAGTCCACCGTCCTGCCCTGAGAATCCGTAATACGCCCATCATCCAGAACCTGCAGCAATACATTAAAGACATCCGGATGGGCCTTTTCAATCTCATCGAAAAGCACCACCGAGTAAGGCTTTCTTCTGACTGCTTCGGTTAACTGCCCGCCCTCTTCATATCCCACATATCCGGGAGGCGCTCCAATCAGCCTGGATACCGAGTATTTCTCCATATATTCACTCATGTCGATACGCACCATATTATTCTCATCATCGAACAAAGATGCCGCCAGCGCCTTGGCCAGCTCCGTCTTGCCAACACCTGTAGGACCCAGGAACAGGAAAGAACCAATGGGCTTGGTGGGATCTTTGATGCCCGCCTTGGAACGGATGATTGCCTCCGTCACCTTGGTCACGCCCTCATCCTGCCCGACTACCCGCTTATGCAGCTCCTCATCCAGATGCAGCGTCTTATTGCGCTCGCTCTCCGTCAACTTGGAGACTGGTATCCCCGTCCAGCGGGAAATAATCTTGGCAATCTCCTCATCCGACACACTTTCGTGCACCAAAGATAAATCCTTCTTACGAACCTGCTCCTCCTCAATCTCCAACTGCTGCTTTAGAGATGGCATTCTGCCATAACTTAACTCTGCCGCCTTCTCATAATCGCCGTCGCGCTGGGCAATCTGAATCTGGTTATTGACTTCATCAATCTCTTCCCTGATCTTGGAAAGCTTCTCCACAGACGCCTTCTCATTCTCCCACTGCGCCATGCGGTTTTTCAGTTCCTCTTTCCATTCCGCCAGTTCCCGCTGCAGATTGGTGAGACGCTCTCTGCTTAAATTATCGTCCTCCTTTTTCAGCGCAGTCTCCTCAATCTCAAGCTGCATTACCTTACGTTTCAACTCATCCAGTTCCGTGGGCATGGAATCCAGTTCCGTCTTAATCAAAGCACAGGCTTCGTCCACCAAATCAATGGCCTTGTCCGGCAGAAATCTGTCGGAAATATAACGGTTAGATAAAACTGCCGCACTGACCAGCGCATTGTCCATAATTTTGACGCCATGAAAGACCTCGTACCGCTCTTTTAAGCCACGCAGAATGGATATGGTATCTTCCACCGTCGGTTCCTCCACCATCACAGGCTGGAAACGCCGCTCAAGTGCCGCATCCTTTTCAATATACTGCCGGTATTCATCCAGTGTGGTGGCGCCGATACAATGCAGCTCCCCCCTGGCAAGCATTGGCTTGAGCATATTGCCCGCATCCATGGCGCCGTCTGTCTTGCCCGCACCCACGATTGTGTGCAGCTCGTCAATGAAAAGGATAATCTGCCCGTCACTGTTCTTCACATCATCAAGCACCGCTTTCAGACGTTCCTCAAACTCGCCGCGGTACTTGGCGCCCGCCACTAACGCCCCCATATCCAGCGCAAAGATCTTCTTATCCTTAAGGCCTTCCGGCACATCTCCCCTGACAATACGCTGTGCCAGCCCTTCCGCCACAGCCGTTTTACCAACACCCGGCTCTCCGATCAACACCGGATTATTCTTGGTCTTGCGGGAAAGAATACGGATTACATTCCGAATCTCATTATCCCTGCCAATCACCGGGTCAAGCTTCTGACTTCTGGCTTTCTCCACCAAATCCTGCCCGTACTTCTCAAGCGTATCATAGGTTGCCTCCGGATTGTCAGAAGTTACCCGCTGGTTGCCCCGCACCGTGGACAGCGCCTGCAGAAAACGCTCCCTTGTGATGCCGAACTCCCGGAAGATTTCCTTAATCTCCTTATTGGGATGCTTCAACATTGCCAGGAAAAGATGCTCCACAGACACATACTCATCACTGAGCGCCCTCGCCTCATCCTCGGCACTGATCAAAGCCTTATTCAGGTCCTGTCCAATATAGATCTGACCGCCCTGCACCTTCGTTCTCTTATTAAGCCCCTGTTCCACGCGGTTTAAGAAATATTCCTTCTGTATTTCCATCTTTTCAATCAATTTTAAAATCAGACTGTCATCGATGGTCAGGAGACTGTACAATAAATGCTCCTGCTCAATTTCCTGATTACCGTATTCATATGCCAGCTTCTCGCACTGTTCTACTGCCTGTATGGATTTCTGGGTAAATTTCGTTAAGTTCATAACATTCTCCCCTTTCTGTTCTATTGCTACTATCACAATACAACGGATTGTTAGCACTGTCAAGAGGTGAGTGCTAATTAATTTATTAAAATTTTGCAAACCCAGTGTTTTTGCGGGTTTGCAGATTTCAAAATTAGTATTTCCCAAAGATAACAGGTGTTTTACATCAAATTTACACCATTTTTTATTTTTTGATGAGGCTGTAAAAAATTCTGTGTCTATGGGTAAAATTCTTTGTTGATAGGAACCAG
>ERZ779621.112-NODE-112-length-55870-cov-8.992493_pt1 | contig 55870 bp, 51 predicted proteins | sample MGYA00514215_ERZ779621 | MGnify/ENA primary metagenome ERZ779621 (study PRJEB29562, sample SAMEA4376715) | mouse gut metagenome | isolation source: Cecum | study: EMG produced TPA metagenomics assembly of the A DSS colitis mouse model was used to assess the...
GAAAATGTCCATGCCTCAGTTTTATGATGAAGAAAAAAAGATGTTTTTAAACGGAAGACAAGTAATCGGGAAATGTCCCATACCGGGATGCACATCAGAAAAAGCATATGCCGATGAGTGTTCATTGGGACATCAGTTTTTGCCTTCGGAACTTATCAATCCTATCAGCTGCTTATCCAATAAAAAACCTGTCCTCAAAGATGTGGAAAACTGGTATTTTGATTTAGAATATTGTATTCATGCAGTAAAGGAATATAATGATTTCCTGCGGAAAAATACAAATACGCGTAAGTATCAGTTGGAAACCGTAGAAGAATTTTTGAAAAAGCCCTTAATATATGTACCAAGAAAGTATATAGACAACCTGGCTGAATTGGCAGAAAAGCTGCCCCCTCATAAATTAATCAATGAGGAAAAGAAACCGTCTGTTGTGTTCGAATTTGAAAATCTGGAGGACCGTGACAGGGCTAAAAATATATTGGATGCCGGCAGCATTCATTATACTTCCGGAAAGACACTGGTTCCCTTTCGGCTGTCCGGTAATGTAGAATGGGGCATACCCTTCCCGGAGTGCGAAGGATTAAAGGACCTCACCTTTTGGGTGTGGCCGGAATCGCTGTGGGCGCCGATTTCCTTTACTTTAGCCTATCTGAAAGCGGCGGGAAAAGAAGATGACTTATCCAAGTGGTGGTATGATGAGGAATCTAAGGTTTATCAATTTATTGGAGAAGATAATATTTATTTCTATGCCATCGCTCAGACAGGGTTATTTACAGGATTACAGGTCCCCAAAGGGGAAGTGCCGGATATGGAAAAGGTACACTTATCCCACATCATAGCTAATCGACATTTATTGTATATGGATACAAAAGCCAGCAGCAGTTCCGAATGTAAGCCTCCCACGGCTGATGAATTGCTAAATTATTACACAAAGGATCAGCTGCGGATGCATTTTATGAGTTTGGGTCTGTCTTCCAAAAGTGTAGGTTTTAAACCGCAGGTATTTATGAAAGATGAAGATCGGGTTGGCGTGGATATGGTTCTGAAAGACGGCAATTTAATAACCAATGTGTTTAACCGGCTCATCCGAACCTGCTTCTATGCTGTTCAGAATAATTGTGACGGAAAAATTCCCAAGGGCGAAGCAAGTGAACAAATAAGACTTATGACAGAGAAAACGGTTCTTAATTATGAGCGTTATATGTATAACCAGGAGTTTCATCGTATCTCTTATGTTTTAGATGACTTTATCCGGGGGGTAAACAAGCATTGGGTAAACAATGTAAAGATTGCAGATGCCACGAATAATGCGGAATTCAGAAAACAGCTTGTTATTGATTGTTTTTACGCCTGTAAGGTTATGGCAATATTAGTTCATCCAATCGCACCGGAAGGATGTGAAATGTTTAGAGAATATCTAAATTTGGGAGAAGAATTGTGGGATTGGAGTAATATATTTGAGCCGGTTTCTTCTTATATTGCAGACGTGGAAAATCATAAATTGAAGTATCTGGAACCAAGAGTGGATTTCTTTAAAAAGCATGATTGTCAACTGGTGGAAATGTAAACAGTCAATTACCCCACATATTCTTACTCAGATGATGGTACCCGTCCATGCTTCAGGGAACACTTTTGAATTTCCTTCAAATAAAATGTATTACAGCTTGACTTTACTATGGAATCCGTTACAATGAATTCGTAAAAAAGCCTAGAGCCAGATACGAAAACAAGGGCTTTTTCCAGCAAAAGAAGGGAGTCTGTCAAATGACCTTTGAAAAACTGAATGAAAAAAATGTAGATGCTTATATTGCATATTTAAAGACTGCGATGCAAGAAGAGCCTGATATGATGACTGCCGAAAAAGTCGATGAGCAAGGCATAAAAAGCAGAATTTCGGATCCTTTTTTCACCAAAACCACCTCTGTTCTTGCAAGGGAAAAGGGCAAAGTGGTAGGACGAATAGAGTATCATTTTTACGGCTGTATGCAGGATGGCTATCGGATGGCGTATGTAGACTGGGTCTACGTCCTGAAAGCGCACCGGCACAAAGGAATTGCGCAAATGCTTTTTGCGGAGCTTGAAAAAGATTGTAAAAAGCACAATATAGACCAGTATTATTTAATTCGCGCTACAAATGAAGCTGCGGACAGATTTTACAAAAATTTTCAGGATGCCGCGTTGAACGAAGCTCCTATCCTGCGAAAATACCTGAACGCATAGTCAGCTCTGCCAAAAAGGAGGGCCATGACAAATTCTTTCACCTTTTGCGCACCTGTGGAACCTCTCTGGCACGGAGGATATCATATTTCCCTAAAACTGAAAATATATAAAGGTGGACGCGTCATATTCGGGACCATATATTCCGAAAATCAAAACTACAAATATCAGACCATAATATACCAGCCAGCGAAACCAGATATTCTGCCGTGCCAATGTTCCCTTGAAATCCACATTTTGTTTTTTCTTATAGTCCACCAAAAGCAATACTGCCAGCCCCAGAAGCATCACAAAAAAGTTCTTTTCGGACAAAGCCATGGTTTGTATGCCCAACAGAGTGTCCGGATTGAAAAATGAAAAGAGCCCAATGTTATTGATACCGTGCCAAAGCATCCGCAAGGCTGTGGTAAAGCTTTCTGCCCGGAAAAAGAGCCATGTAAAATCCACAAGTCCAAAGGTGATAATGCCCTGAAGCAGACGATAGCTGCCGCACTGTGTGCGAATATGCAGTCTCTGTTGCAACCGGGTGCGAACAGGAAGGGTCAGATCTCCCGCCGCTTGATATAGACCGTTGAGCGCTCCCCAGACCACAAAATTCCATCCGGCTCCATGCCAAAGACCGCTGACGGCAAAGGTAAGAAGAAGATTTCGATATTTCTTCCATTTACCGCAACGGTTTCCCCCCAGCGGAATATAGACATAATCCCGAAACCAGGTAGTCAGGGAAATATGCCAGCTGCGCCAGAAATCGCTTACCGTTGTGGCAAAATAGGGACTTTTAAAGTTTTTCGTTAACGTAAATCCCATCACCCTGGCGGCGCCTATGGCAATATCGGAATATCCTGCAAAGTCACAATAGATCTGAAACGCAAAAAGCATGGTCGCCAGAAGAATCTGCAGACCGGAATAGACATGGTAATTGCCGTACACATCATTGACTAAAATCGCAATGCGGTCCGCAATGACCAATTTTTGAAAAAAGCCCCAGCCCATCAAGAGAAGTCCGTCCTTTACCCGCTGAAAATCAAAGACATGGGGCTGGTAAATCTGATACATTAAATTTTTGCTGCGTTCAATGGGACCGGCCACCAGCTGTGGAAAAAAAGAAATAAACAGCGCATAGCGCAGCAAATTTTTCTCCGCCGGAATTTCTCTCCGATAGACATCGATGATATAGCCCAGCGCCTGAAAGGTATAAAAGGAGATTCCCACCGGCAAAAGCACATCGACTACCGGCACCTTCACGGAAACTCCCATAAGCGAAAAGAGCTTTTCTATGCTTTCCACAGTAAAAACATAATATTTAAAGAAAAATAAAATCCCCAGATTCAGCGCTGCACATCCGGCCAGGCACCATTTTTCAGCCCTTTGCGGATGCCTGGTAAACCACTTCCCGCATTTGGACAGGAGCAGCGCACTGCCCCAGGTTGTCACCGTTGACGCCAAAATCAAAAGAGCATACCTGGGATTCCAGCTCATATAGAAGAAGTAGCTGGCGCCCAACAGCCATAAGTATTTTACCCGCTGGGGAATGAAAAAGTATATCAATACAACAATTGGGAAAAAAATCAAAAAACTAACGGAATTAAACAGCATTACGACTCCCTCCGGTATATCAATCCGACATGTTTACACATTTCTGTAAATTCAAGCCTACTCTTTCACCTGCCCAAAAAGCGTCTCCATGACAAATTGGGTCACTTTTTCGGCACCTATACCGTTCAGGTGGTGATATCCGTTAAACGCATCCTCAAAATCTCCGGCGCTTAGGCCGATTTCGTCGTAATGCAGGTTGCAGTCCAGATAATACACTCCTTCGCTCTCGGCAAGAGCAGAAACTTGTTTCATTTGACTGTCATAATTGATAGATCGGATGTACACATCATACATGGGAGCCATAACTACGTAAAAAGGAATCCCTTCCTTTTGACACAGCTGGGCCAGCTTGTGGAAATAGCGTTCATTGGCCTTTGAGATAACCCATTCAGAAGGATTATACTCTGCCTCGGCATAACGCTGAGCCGTCTCCTCCGACATAGAAGACTGACTGGGATGAAAGGGTGAAAAGTCCCTTATACCCCCCCCCAAGTAAAAATTCAAATTGGAGCCAATGGTCGTTATATCCGCCCAGTTGCCATGACACCTGGCAATCGGAAGCAACGCATAACTCCAGTTTCGGCGCTCATACTGCTCCATCACAGCCTCCAGCTTCGTCAGACCAAAGCGCATCCCGTCGATATTGGATTCCTTCTTCCAGTCCCGGTCAGGGGTTTCGCCATACCGGTAGTTATCATTATTGTCCAGTGAAAAGGCCTCCAGAATCACAGCCTCCGGCTTTTGATAGTGCAATGCTTCTTTTACATTAAAATAGGCCTGCACCGTATTTTGAGAATTTGTGGACAGAAGATAGCTGCTCTTTCCCGTTGTCCGCAAAATAACGGCAGGATCAAAGGTAGAGTAGGCATGACTGCTGCCCACCACCAAAATCTGCGCCTCTCCATCCTTCAGCGCATAAAAACGGCGCCAGGTGCGGAAAATTCCGTTGGAAGGATACAAAAGCAAAACCGATATTCTCAAGCCAGCCAGAAGAAACAAAACAAACACAAGCCCCTTCAAAAAATATTTTCGTTTTTCCCCCCGGTTTTTTCTCAAAAGTGTCCCCCCCTTATCCTGACCAAACTGCTTTCTCTACTTCATCATCTCCAGAAGTACCTCCTTGGCCTTTTCCAGCTGATTGTCAGGATGATCTTCGCTTCCATAATAAGCCTCTCCGTCAAATGGACATTCTATGTCAGGCTCAATTCCGATGCCATGGATATTATTACCTTTGGGAGTAAAATAGGAGCTGATTGTGATCTTCACGGCTGACCCGTCCATGAAAGACAGAATCTGCTGTACAATGCCCTTACCAAAGGTAGTGGTACCCACAAGGGTACCGATGCCGTAATCCTTGATGGCTCCCGCCATGATCTCGGAAGCGCTGGCAGAATTTCCGTCTACCAGTACGGTCATGGGCACCTCCAGCTTTCTTTTGCCATCACAGGTGTATTCGGTCCGTTTTCCTTCCTTATTTTCTGTATATACGATCATGCCCTCCGGCAAAATCATTCTGCACATTTCCACCACGGCATTGACGCTTCCTCCCGGATTACCCCGTAGATCCAAAATCAGCCCCTTCATACCGGAACCTCTGGCAGTGGCCAGGGCATCGGCAAACTGATCGATGGAAACCTCATCAAACTCCGTGAGCTCAATATAGGCAATATCGTCCTCCAGCATAGTCAGCTTGACGGTTGGCGCTTCCACCTTTCGCCGGGTCAGCGTAAACTCCAGGTAATCTGTTTCACCCATTCGGACAATGGTAAGCGTCACCTGTGAGTTTTCCGGTCCCTTGATCAGCCCCACAGCCTCTGTAACCGACATGCCGTAGGTAGACACACCTTCCACCTCATAGATAATGTCATCCGTCCTTAGCCCCGCCTCCTGGGCCGGCGTTCCTTCAATGACTCCGCTGATTTTGGGAAGACTGGTGGCAGTGTCCAGCGTTACATAAGCGCCGATCCCATAATAAATCCCCTCCGTCTGCTGCAGAATCTCTTCCAGCTCTTCGGCAGAGTAATATTCCGAATAAGGGTCCTGCAGCGCCCACAAAAGTCCTCTGTACAATCCCTCCTGAAGCTCCTCATTGGATACCTCATGCAAATAAAAATACTGATGGATTGTATTCTCCAGACTCTGAAGCTTATTGATCAGCTCAGCATCAATGGCTGAGCCCTCATTCAGTCTCACCGAGGATCCGGCATTTCCTCTGGCTTCGAGAGATTCCTGGACGCCGATCCCAAATATGCAGATGGCAACCACCAAAAGCGCCCCCGCAATGCCCGTAATCATTCCCGCAAGAAACAGTCCCTTGCCGCTTCCTTTCTCGCTCTCCGGCTTTCGTGATGGCAATTCTTTGCTCATGTGGTCAAAATATGCCTGATTCTCATCCATACCGACTCCTCCTTCATCATTTTACCCCGCATCCGCCTCTTTAGACACCCCTGCATTCCCAAAATCTTTCCATCTGCTTCTTATTGGCTCAGATAATTCCATGGTGATACATATGATCCGTTCAGCCGCACGCTGAAGTGAAGATGCGGTCCTGTAGTACGACCTGTGCTCCCCACCGCAGCAATAGTCGTCCCCCTGGCAACTACATCATCCTTTGACACATAAAGGGCAGAAGCATGCATGTATATGGTATATAATCCACCTCCGTGATCTATCATCACATAATTACCCATGGTAGAGCTGTAATCCGCCGCCACCACAATCCCGTCATAAGCCGCATAAATAGCTGTCCCCGTAGGCGCCGCAAAGTCCACACCGTTATGAAACTGATTGATTCCCAGCGTGGGATGAATCCTGTCGCCGTATGGACTGGTTATCCTGGTATAAGTGGCCATGGGAAATTTAAAGACGCCGCCATCATAGGTCAGTACAACACCGCTGGAAGCCAGAATCCTCTGCTTTTCTTCCTCTATGGCGGCCTCCAGGGCGGCAATCATCTCCTCCTGGGCCTGTATTTCCTCCTCGTATTCCTGAATAGCCTGCTCCTTGGTGCTGATATCCGTCTCATATTTCACGATATCCTGGGTCTTCTGAGCAATCAACTCCTCCAGATTCTGCTGTTCCAGCTCAACGCCGGCCTTTGTCTCATCCAGAATCTCCTTTTCCAGCTCCAGCTGCCTCTTACACAGCTCCACATACTCCCTGGTTCTGATATAGTCCTGCCAGATCTGCTTGTCATAAGCCATCACTTTTTCCACGAAATCCGCTTTATTGAGAAAATCTCCAAAGCTGCTGGCCCCTGCCAGCATATCCATCAGCTGAGGGTCTCCTCTCTCGTATGTCATCCGAACGTGGATCATCATGGATATTTTCTGGCTTTCCTCTCTCTCTATTGCCGCCTCCAGCTGAGCCTCTGCCTCTGTGATCTCCGCCTCCTTGACCGTAATTCTCTGCAAAAGATCAGTAATCCTCTCCTCAATGATCGTCAGATTTTTGTCCAGCTCCATTACATAGTTTTTCAGATTTGTCCGCTGGGCCTCCAGCTCCTTCTTGATCCCCTGTATGTCGCTCAGACTGTTCTTAAGCGCTTCCTTTTCCTTCTCCGCCTGATCAATCTGCGCTTCCTTCTCTTTAATGCTGTCCGAAGTCACCGCTGCTGCCTTCTGCAACGGCACACTTAAGAAAATCGAAGCACACAGCACAGCGCAGACAGCGCGAAAAAATTGGTTTTTCCTCTTTCTCATAAAGCTCCTACTATTAAGGCTTGCCGCCAGACCCTGCACAGGCCTGCAGATCAGCAGCCCTATACATGCAGATGTTTTCTTACCGTGGTGATACTGCCCAGGAAACCGATCCCCACCCCCAGCAACAGAGATGCCGGTGCCAGAACGCCAAATACCTCATCCATAGACAGGAAATTCATGAAGTTGCTCAACACCTCAAATCTCTCTCCAATATATGCCAGCACCTGATTATACAGACTATAGAGCAGACCTAAAGGAACCGCCGCTCCCAAAAGTCCGATCAGCATACCCTCCAGCACAAAGGGCGCCCTGACAAAGAAATCCGTGGCCCCGATATATTTCATAATATTGATCTCCGCAGACCGTACGGAAATGCCCACCGCAATGGTATTGCCGATCAGAAAAACGCTGACCGCCAGCAGAACAATAATGACGCCCAGAGATACATAAGCAATCAACAGATTAACTCCGCTGAGGGTATCCGCCGTGAGCTCCGAATAGTTCACCTGGCGCACCTCCGGAATAGAATTCAGCCAGTTCACCAGAGCGCTCTGCATGGAAACATCGCTCAGATACACCTCATAAATATTGTCGCCGGCCAAAGGGTTCTCCGGAAATCCCTCCGCATAATATTCACCGTAAAAGTTGGTGGCAAAGTCCCTCCAAAGAACATCATCCGGAATAAATTTAACTTCGGACACCTCCACCCTGGCTGCAATCATCTGACCGATCTCCTCGATCCGCTCATCCGTGGGGATCTGCCCCTCCGTATGGCTTTCACAAAAGTCTCCTATGGGTCCCTCCTCACTGTGAAAAAACACCGTAACGGACACTCCCTCCTCGGCCTTCATTACCATGCTCTGAAAATTTGATACTATAGCGTAAAACAGCCCGAACAGAAAAAGACACACGGAGATCGTGGCGATAGATATCAGCGAATACCATTTGTTCCGAAAAATATTGGCGAAGCCCTGTCTGATGGTATAAAATAAAGTGCTAATCTTCATCGATGTATTCGCCTCCCTCCTCGTCGCTGACAATCACGCCCTTACGCATGGTGATTACACGCTTATGCATAGCATTGACGATCTCCCGGTTATGGGTTACCACCACCACAGTAGTGCCGCTCTCGTTTATTTCCTCCAAAAGCCCCATGATCTCCCAGGAATTTTTGGGATCCAGATTTCCGGTGGGCTCGTCTGCCAGCAATATAGAGGGCCTGTTCACCAGCGCTCTGGCCAGCGCCACCCGCTGCTGCTCTCCTCCTGACAGCTCCTTTGTCTTTGCCTTGTACTTTCCCGCCAGACCCACGGTAGCCAATATGGCAGGGACATTTCTCCTGATCTCCATGGCAGGAGTCTCCACAATCCGCTGGGCAAACGCCACATTCTCATACACATTTCTGTCATTGAGCAGACGGAAATCCTGAAAGACTACTCCCAGATTACGCCGAAACCGCGGCACCTGTCTGTGCTTCAGCTTTGCCAGATCGCTGCCCATCACATAAACCTCTCCGCTGGTGGCCGTAAGCTCTCTCAGCAGAAGCTTGATCAGGGTGGATTTTCCTGAGCCGCTGTCCCCTACGATAAAAACAAATTCTCCTTTTCCAATGCCCAGGGTGATGCCGTTCAGCGCCGGAGAACCGGTGGAATATACCTTTCTCACATTATCCAGATAGATAACGCCCTTTTCCTCTATCAGCTTCTCCCGCCTCTTCCTCAGCAGTTCCTTCTTTCCCATTCAAATTCCTCCCGCTCCGCACCGGCGGACCGTATCTCAAATAATTTAAAAATCCGTACTTTCCATATACTTCATATACTTTACCACCATCAACGCAATCTTGAATGTGATGGCATCCTCAAAAATCCGCAGATCCAGCCCCGTGCTCTTCTGCAGCTTGTCAAGGCGGTACACCAGGGTATTCCTATGTATGAACAGCTGCCTGGAGGTCTCCGACACATTCAGACTGTTCTCAAAAAATTTATAGATGGTGGTCAGCGTCTCCTCGTCAAACTCATCGGGACTCTTTCCTCCGAAAATTTCCCGGATAAACATCCGGCAGAGGGGTATGGGCAGCTGGTAGATCAGACGGCCTATCCCCAGCTCACTGTAGGCAATAATCTCCCTCTCGTCAAAAAATATTTTCCCCACATCCAGAGCCATCTTCGCTTCCTTATAGGAGCGGCTTACCTCTTTGATCTCCTGCACCACGGTTCCGTACGCAATCCGCACAGACTCAATCCCTTCCTTCTGAAGGCAGGCCTCCAGAGACCTGGCCGCCTTATCCACCTCTTTATAGGCATCCCCGTCGGACAGCTCCTTCACAACAATCACATTATTTTCATCAACCGCTGTAATAAAGTCCTTGCTGTTGGCTCCTAAGTGTGTCCTGGCCAGCTCCAGGGCATTATTGTCCCGTCCGTTTCCCGACTCAACAATCATCACCACCCGCGGCACATCCGTCTGAATATGAAGCTTTTTGGAGCGGCTGTAAATATCTACCAGAAGCAGGTTGTCCAGCAGCAGATTTTTGATAAAATTATCCTTGTCAAAGCGTTCTTTGTAGGCGACCAGCAGATTCTGGATCTGGAAAGCCGCCATCTTGCCGATCATATATACATCCTCACCGGCGCCTCCGGCCACCAGCACATATTCCAGCTGTTGTTCATCAAAAATTTTAAAGAACTGATATCCCTGTACCTCCTGGGAATCCGCAGGCGAGGCAGCAAAATCCATGGCAGCCCTGGAGCTGCTGCTCATATCCGTGGTAAAGGCCACCTCTTTTCCGTCTACATCCATAACACAAAGTTCTACCCGCGCAATACTCTTCATTCCATCAATCGTATTCTGCAAAACCTGATTTGATATCATATAGCCCCGCTCCTCTGTTATGATGATTTTTCTGAATTTCCATATTCCAAATGCATACCACACATTACAAATGTACAGAAAAAAAAACAAAAAATCAAGCTTTTTTTATGAAAAAATGACAAAAGCCGCCTTGGGGCTATCCGCCAGGCAGCTTTCGAATCCTTCCCACACTATACGCGCATATCAAAATTAGCACCGATATTAGGGTTCACACTCTGCTCCATTGCCGCAGAATCGATCATCTGTATCAATCTGGCACCCAGCGCTTCATTTGTGTCCATCGCTTTGTCCAGCACTGCCATTCCCACCTGAGACTGCAGCCTGCCTTGTGCCATTGCTGCGGATACACCTGCAATATCCATGTTCACACCCCCTGCCCCGGCATCCCCTTTAAAGAGCCGCCTTTCAAAATCATAAACCTAGTTTACCACATTAATCAATGTATTTCCAGTTCCACATGCATATTTCCAAATTTTTGTGTAACAGTTCAGCCATGCAGCAATAATCATCCTTTCCTGCGGATGGACTTGGGCGTAATCTCGATCCGCCCCTGCTTCAGAAGCCTTCCCACCGCCCTTTTAAACTCGTTTTTGCTCATACCGGTCTCGTACCGGATCACCTCCGGGGCAGCCTTATCGGTAAAGGGCAGCGCTCCCTCGTAGCTGTCCAAAAGCTCCAGGAGCTTCTCCGCATCCTTGTCCATCTGCAGATAAGCCTTATCCCGGATACTCAAAGTCAGCCTGCCGTCCTCAAGAACCTGTACAACCCGGGCCTCCACATCCATTCCCGGCTCCGCTTCCCCGTACAGCTCCCTTTTGGGGATCAGAGCGGAATATTGGTTATCCACCGCCACAAAGGCCCCGAAATTATCGCTGATCTCATAGACTCTTCCCACCACTTTGTCACCGGGATTATACGGACTGTCCGTTCGAAGGTTGCGGTACACGTTCATGGTGGCGCAAAGCCTCATGCTCTTGTCAATATACAGGGACACAAGCACCTGATCTCCCTGCTGGACTCGCCCCCTTTGTTCCCGGAAGGGAAGAAGCAGATCCTTTTCCAGTCCCCAGTCCAGAAAAGCACCGTACTTTCCCGTCTGTGCCACCGTAAGCAGCGCTGCCTTTCCCATTTCCAGCTTGGGCTCTCTGACCGTGGCGATCATGCGGTCCTGGGAATCCCGGTAGACAAAAACCTCCAGCCGGTCTCCCAAAGCACTTCCCGCCGGAACCTGCTTAGCCGGGAGCAGCACCCTCTCCTGGTCCTCCTCTCCGGGAACGGCCAGATACACTCCGAAATCCACCGTCTTTACAATGACAAGCTCCTGTCTTTCACCCAGTCGTATCATTTATATACCCCCTGCGCGATGAAGCACGCACGACTATTTACTCTTCCATCCTGACAAATTCTACCGCGGCATAGATTCCTCCTGCCCCGTCCGTTAATGCCACAATTCTCTTCTGTCCGTCTGCCGCCGCATACGGAATCAGAACGTCATCCAGAAATGCCTGCTTCTTATATTCGGCCCGAACCTGGCCGATCACAAAGCCCTCGGGCAGATAATCCATGGCGATATCAATAAACTGCTGATTATTCACATGATGGTTCATGTCCAGATGATGTGCACGGACCGGCACGCCTTCCTGGCTTGTGCCATTTTCCGGAATACTGATCTTTCTGGGCGCATACTCCATGTCAAGCCGGGGCTCCAGCCGATACTTCTCTGTCATGTATTCCGGCACTGCCCTGGGCTTCCCCGACTGGGTATCCAACAGACTCCACAGAGAATTTGCCCTGGCCAGATACCTGCCCTCCCCGTCCAAAAGACAAAAATTTCTGTATCCCAAAAAACCCTTCATGTCATAAGGATGCGTACATGCGGTAACCTTTTCGCACAGAGACGGATATCTCTCTACCACAATCTGCCATGCGGACAATACCCACACCAGATGTCTCTCCCGGAGATACTCCACCCCCACTCCCAGCTCCTCTGCCTGAAAGGTGGAGCAGTCCTGAAAATAGTTGATAAGGGAAGCCATAGTCAGCTTCCCTCCGCTGTCTGTCTCACTATACCGGACTCTGCTGTCAAATGTATACATTTTATTCCTATACCCTCTTGCGCATCAATTCAAAATTTTGCCCGCCTGAAGCTGCTACGTGAAAAACAGCTGTACAAGAATCATACCGATCCAGAACACACAATAAATAATCATGCCCAGATTCAAAAAAAACGTGCGGAATTTCTTCCCCTGAGGAATGACTATCGTTCCCGGATTCAAGGCAAACCTCTTTTGTATCAGAAAAACAATAAGCAGAACGCCGGCGGCGATTACGCATCCAAAGATAAAGATACAAAGCAGCAAATATCCGATCCAGCCCGCCAGATGCTCCATCATATAGGGTATCAGACGATCCATGTCCATTCCCCGGGATACAATCTCCATATATTCATTCAGGTTTATGGCCTTGAGCAGCTGAGAGGAAACCACACCTCCCATAAAATTAACCGCCATATGAATAGCAATGGTTATCTTGAGTTTTCCGGTCTTCACATAAAGAAATGCCAGAAATACCCCCATGGCAAAGGCATAAATAAACTGATTCAGGTTTCCGTGGAACAAGCCGAACATGAGCCCTGACAGCAGCACTGCCACACCCTGCCCGTAGCGGACGGTCCGATCCACGATCAACTTTCGGAAAATGTATTCTTCCATAACCGGAGCGCATATTACCATAAAGATAAATACCACCACTATATTGGTGGATGTGGCAATTTCCGCCACCAGGTTCTGTACCTCGCTGCCCTTCAGGGTACCAATAACAGTGGTTATCATAGTTCCCAGAAAGTTCATGGCATACATAATCCCAAAGGTCATGATCAGCGCCACAATAAACTGCCCCGGTCTCATTTCATGCTTTTCCACCGTCTCCGCAGGCAGGCGCCTGACCAGCAAAATCAGTACGGGCATACCCACCAGATACATGGGAAGCATACTGACCAGCAGACTTATATTGGGATCATACAGCCATTCAGGCTTCAGCAGCCCTACAAGAACCCCCACCCCCAGCTGTACGGCATAGATCACAATCGTACCTATGATAAACATCCCGCCCAGCTTCGAAAAATGTTTTCTGGACATCTTCAGTTCTTCCATGTCCTCATCCTCCCGCCTGTATGCATTATATATCAGCTTATCACAGGTTTGGGATTTTGTATAGTAAGAGATTGCAAAGATTCTCACGTTTCCCCTCATTCCAGGGCCCGCAGCCTCAGCTGTTCCTCCGTGACGGCATAGGCCTCCCAGCCCAAAGTATCCCGGGGAGGAGGATCCGGAAGCCTCATTCCCCGCCGGTTCAGAACAGCCTCCGCCACTGTTTCCATCAGCCTGGGATTTTTTACCAGAATCGGGCCTGTCAGCTCGGATGCAAATACATTACCCTGGTGGAAGCCCTCAGGCCCACCCTCTTTTTCATTGCCCCACCCCAGCTTTAAGCGTGTAAGCAAAGGGGTCTCCACACCGCGGATTAAGCTGCTCTTATTCATAAATCCCACCACTGCCTCGGGATAAAGCTCCGTATAACCGTATACGTCCCCTGTCATATCGCTTTCCATGTGTTCCGTAACAAAATTCGCCAGTCCCATGCCCGGATAGGCGCTGCCGTCCGGCTCCCGGATCTCTCTGCCCAGCAGCTCCATGGCCGTTCCGGCAAAAAGCATAGCGGTCCCGTCCTGGGCGCAGCTTTTCAAATCAGTTTCATAGCGGGCCAGGTCTTCCATGGCCGCCCGGGCGCTGCGTTCTGTGCCGGCTCCCATAAAAATGAAATCCGGCTCCTCTGCCCCGGAAAAAAGAGGCTCTCCGTCCCCAGGCAAAAGTCTTCTCACCGTTACGGCGCAGCCCATATTCTCCAGATACCGCCGCAAAACCTTGACATTGGCATGACTGCCATAGAGATTCATCAAATCCGGATAAAAATGTACAATTCGTATTTCCATATCTTTCATTGCCTTTCTACCTGCGCCAATAACTTATCCCGGTCCGAAAAGCAGGTAACCGCATATACATCCTCGCTCCCCCGGGTTCCGATTCCTGCCACCGCCCTGCAGATATCCGGCTGTACGGACCAGTTGTGCAGGTCCGTAAAGGAAAAGCATTCGGCCAGATCCTTGCAGTATCGTCCGGAAAGGATAATTTTTTTCACATGCAGCTGGTTCAGCTGATCAAAATCAATATCCCACAGCCAGCTGGTCTCACAGGTAAAATATTTTCGGCTTACGGCATCCACTATGATCAGAACCACACAGTCCCTCTCGGAAGAAGCGATATAATGCAGATTCGTGTCATATGCGATACTGTTTTCATGCTTGCTGGTAAGCAGCATGCCCCGATGGCTGCCCAGAGTAAAGGGCTGTACCCGTCCGTTTTTCAGCCGATGGCAGCTAAGAATCGATGCGGCAGCCTCCCCCGGAATTCCGGCGTTGCAGCAGACCGCCCAGGCGGTCAGAGCATTATAGCCATGATAAATGCTGCGCAGGCTCAGCCGGATCCGGACCCCGCTTCCTGTAGTCAAATATCCGTTTTCCAGATCTACAGACGCCCCCAGGTAATCCGGTCTGGGTCTGGCATGACCGCATCTGGGACAGCGGTAGCTGCCGATATGATTGTAATTTACATAATCATATTCCATAGGTCCCTTGCACACAGGGCAATATGCGCCGTCATGATAAGCCCCCGTGGGATGGTCCGCGGACACGGAGCATTTCTCCACTCCAAACCACTTTACCTTCCCCCGCCCTCTTGCCAGACAGCTGGAAAGGGGATCATCGGCGTTCAGCATCAGCTCCGTCTGAGGCCGGACGGCAGACAGAATATTTTCATAAACCTTTTCCGGATGCCTGTTGCGGGTAAGCTGGTCCCTGCAGAGATTCGTCACCACCAGCTGGGTGGGACAGAGATATTTGAATATCTTTGCAGCATAGCGCTCATCCACCTCGATCAGAAATACATCCCCTTTTACCCTCCCCCCAAGGGAAGCATGGGACAGGGCCAGCGTAACGATTCCCTCGATCTGATTGGCGCCCTCCTGGTTCCAGACTACCTTTATTCCCCGGCCCTTCAAGACAGCCGCAATCATTTCCACTGTCGAGGTTTTTCCGTTGGAGCCGGTGACGGCAATGATCCGATCAGGCAGCTCTATCCTTCCCAGAATATCTCTGCAAATCCCAAGCGCCGCCTTTCCCGGCAGAGAACTTCCTCTGCCTGTCAGCTTTCCCATAAAATGCAATATTTTACACAAAATGATCGCAAAAATTTTTTTCAAAGAAATACACCTCCTGTTTGGCTTCACATCTCTTCTGATGCTATCCTAAACAGTCGGTGTATCATAAATGTATATTTTCTTTTAACACTTCCTTTGGGCAGTTTTACTGAAAATGACTGATCTCCTTAATCAGAAATTCATTCCCTCTTTGCAGATATGTGTTCTCACTGCCACAGTGAGGACAGCTTTTGGCATACTGCACCGTGGGATACTCCTGCCCGCAATCCTGGCAGAAGGAGACTGCGTCAATCTGCTCGATTATAAGCTCCGCCTCCTCCAGCATAGGCTCCTTCTTTCTTGCCCAGTTCCAGCAGTCAATCAGGTATTCATGGATGATTCCCGACACCTCTCCGATCTGCAGGGTCACGGAGGCTACCTTTTCCACCTGGTTCTCCTCCGCCACCTGACAAACGTCACGGACAACATAAAAAACCACACCTATTTCATGCATTTTAATACTCCTCGCTCGGCGGCAAAACCGGCTCCACAGTGTCTTCCTTTTACGCTTTGTCCTTTTTATGGGTTACAATCTTCACCGCACGCTTCAGCTGATAAGGAATGATCTGTTTAAATTTGTCCTCCGCGGTAACCATATTGGTACACTCCGGACGATCCCTGTGCAGCGTGATGGCGTCAAACTGGCACTTGGTGGTACATACGCCGCAGCCGATGCACTTATTCTCATCCACTATGGTGGCGCCGCAGCCCAGACAGCGGGCAGTTTCCTTTCTCACCTGCTCCTCCGTCAGAGTCAGATGCGCATCCCGGAAGGACTTCTCCGGCACGGCAGGATCCAGTCCTTCTCTCTGGCGGGAAGAATGATCATAGCTTTCCACGGAAATATTGTCCTTGTCCAGCTCGTTAAACTCCCAGGTATTGCGCCCGATGGTCATATGGCCGTTATGTACATAGCGGTGGAGAGATTCCGCCGCGTGATGACCTGCGGCTATGGCGTCAATGGCAAATTTCGGTCCGGTATACACGTCGCCGCCCACGAAGATGTCCGGCTGTCCGGTCTGGAAGGTGAGAGGATCTGCCACAATGGCAGGGCCCTTAAACTCTACCTTTTCTCCCTCCAGGAGGCTCCCCCACAAGGTTCTCTGGCCGATGGCAAAGATCACCCTGCCGCATTCTATCGTCATGGTTTCCTTCTCGTCATAGACAGGCGCAAATTTACCCTCCCCGTTGAACACGGAAACACATTTTTTGAATACGATGCCAGTAACCTTTCCGTCCTCTGTGAGCACCTTCATGGGGCCCCAGCCGCATTTTACACTCACGCCGTCCTCTGCCGCTTCCCGCAGCTCCTCCGCCGACGCGGGCATCTCCTTCTCGGACTCCAGACTTACCTGCAGCACCTCCAGGGCGCCGCTTCTGGCACTGACCCGGGCCGCATCCACAGCCACATTTCCGCCGCCCACAACCACAACCTTTCCTGTGTAGGAGGTATTTCCCGTGTTTGCCTCATGGAGATAATCGATGGCAGTCATGGTTCCCTCCGCCTGATCTCCCTCTACACCGGGAAGCCGTCCGGCGCTGCACCCGATGGCAATGTAAAAGGCCTTGTACCCCTGTGCACGAAGCTCCTTTATAGTAATATCCTTTCCCACCTCTACACCGGTGCGGATCTCCACGCCCATTTCCCTCATTACATCGATCTCCGCCTGGATCACATCCTTCTCCAGCTTATAGGAAGGGATTCCATAGTGCAGCATTCCTCCCGGCATTTCATTCTTTTCAAATACAGTAGGGCGATATCCCTTTTCCGCCAGATAAAAGGCCGCGCTTAAGCCCGCGGGACCTCCGCCGATAATTGCGAGCTTTTCCGGAAAATGATCCATATGAATGCTGGCAGGGATCACCACCGGAGGAATATATCTGGTCTCCGCCTTCAGATCCTGTTCCGCAATAAATTTCTTCACTGCGTCGATGGCCACCGCCTCGTCGATGGTTCCTCTGGTACAGGCCTCCTCACAGCGCCGGTTACAGATTCGTCCGCATACCGCAGGGAAAGGATTCTGCTTTTTGATCAGGGCAAGCGCCTCCTGATATTTTCCCTGAGAAGCCTTCTTCAGATATCCCTGGACCGCAATATGAGCCGGACAGGCGGTCTTACAGGGAGATGTTCCCGTCTTATGACTGTTGATCCGGTTGTTGTCACGATAGTCGGGATCCCACTTATCTTCGCCCCATTTTACCTCATCCGGAAGCTCCTGCTTGGGATACTGAACCTGGCCTCCGTCCTTGGTGCAAAGCTTCTGGCCCAGTCTGACAGCTCCCGCAGGACAATACTCCACGCAGCGGCCGCAGGCCACACACTTTTCCTTGTCCACATGAGCCACATATGCGGACCGGGACATGTTCGGCGTATTAAACAGCTGGGAAGTCCGAAGGGCATTACAGATGTTCACATTACAGTTGCAGATGCCGAATATCTTGTTTTCTCCGTCTATATTGGTGATCTGATGCACGAAGCCATTTTCCTCCGCTCTCTGCAGAATAGCCATGGCCTCCTCGTAGGTGATATCATGTCCCTTGCCTGTCTCCCGGCAATAATCGGCAAAGTCTCCTACGCCGATACACCAGCCGTAATCGTCGTCCGCAACGCCCTCGCCCAGAACCTTTCTGGATGCCCGGCAGGAACAGCGCCCCACGCCGATATGTCCTTCATATTTTTTCAGCCAATAAGAAATGTGCTCCAGGTCCACCGACTGGTTCTCCATGGAGATGGCCTTTTCCACCGGAATTACATGCATGCCGATACCGGCACCTCCCGGAGGCACCATCTGGGTGATTCCTGCCAGAGGAATAAAGGTCATACGCTCGAAGAAGGATGCCACATCCGGGTGATCCCGCAGCCTGGGATTACTGCCGTCGGGAAGCTCCTCCATGTTAAAGAGCTCCGCAGAACCCGGCACAAACATGGGCAGAATATATCTGCGCTCCGTCTGCTCCTTTGTACGCCCGTTATGATCATAATGGTAGCCGTAATCGTACTCCAGCAGACCTATATAGCTCATCTCATCCAGAAGCTTCTGGAACTTTTCTTCCCCGGCCTTGTCGATCTTATTCAGCCTGCACATCTCGGCAAAGGTATAGGGCGTCCTCTTTTTCATGGCCAGGCCCACCTCTGCCATCTCTTCGGTGATGATCTCCGCAAGTCCCCAGTATTCCGGATCCTCCACCTTCACTCCGCCGATCATATGGGCGGCCACATCGGTGATCTTTTTGCCCAGCGCAATGATCTTTTTGCTGGGCTCTTTGTCATGCTTGTGATTCGCCGGCCATCTGTTGTACTGCTCCATGTCAAATGCCATATCGTTCCCTCCTGTACTTTTTTAATATTGTAATAATTTCATTTCTGAAAATGAAGCTCCCTTAGCCCCTCCACCTCATCGCAGACCCTCTGCAGGCCGCAGGAGGTACAATCCATAATCCCGCCTGCCATAATGTGGTCGATGGTCCTGGTAATTTCCTCCGCTTCTCCGGCACAGTCCGCCAACGCTTTATAGTCAAATCCCGGCGTCTTATAGGCGTCGTGCCCTTGCTCCTCCAGCGTCACATAATAAATGTGCACCGCCTTCACGGACGCATTTTTGTGAAAGGCGGATATCATTTGGTTCCCTGTTATGGTAAAGTCCAGTCCCTCTGCCAGCGCTTCCTTCCCCACCCGAACGCTTTCTCTGTGCCGGGTGGAAGATATGCGCATCATAAAACCTTTAGGATAGAAGTGATATCTGGTATACTCCAGCGCCCGGACCGCCTGGTATAATGCCTGGCCCTCTCCCAAAGCCGCCATGTCTGCCCGGACCAGAGCAATCCGTCCGTAGGGGACGTCCTCCCGGATCCGGGGCAGGTCTCTTCCCAATAAGGTGATTCCATCCGCCGAAACCAGTCTTTCGTCAGCCGTAATCATCGTGCATCCAATAGCGGGAAGGCCTTCTCCCCCCAGCTCATAGGCCATATCACTTCTCAGAATCATGCTTCGGTCCGACACCTCCGGCCAATGGGTTTCCCCCACAGGCAGCCGAAGGCCCTCCCGGGCCCCCAGAACAGCCAGTATTTTTTCAATGACCTGGTCATACAGCTTCATCTGGATCATAAATGCTTATCCCTGTCTATCTTATCATAATGCTTTTCAAATATGGGCGCAAGCATTGCCGTCAATTTCATATCAAGATTAAAGAAATAGACCAGAAAAGACAGCACAAACAGACATGCAATAACAATCGCCGCAATACATATTACCTGTATAAATACGGACATTCTGCTCCCTCCTATCCCGCCAGCCCTTTTTGTCTGGCATATTCCGCGGCGCCCAGCGCCCCCATCAGCTGTGGGTCGATGGGAAGCTCAATGACCTTCAGCTTCAGAACCTGCTCAATGGCCGCCTTCAGGCCCTCGTTTTTCGCACATCCTCCGGTCAGCGCCACGTTATCCACAGCCCCCGCATTTTTGGACATAACAAAGCACCTTTTTGCCACGGATAGTTCAATGCCGGCGGCAATCTCGTCCATAGGCTTGCCCTCTCCCACCAGCGATATCACCTCGGACTCCGCAAATACCGTGCACTGGGACGTAATGGGAATCACATTTTTTGCCTTCAGAGATAGCCTGGAAAATTCCGTCAGATCCATCTCAAAGGCTCTGGCCATGGCCTCGAAAAAACGGCCTGTTCCCGCGGCACATTTGTCATTCATGGCAAAATTCAGCACGGTTCCGTCCTGATCCACGGAAATCCCCTTCACGTCCTGCCCTCCGATGTCGATAATCGCCCGGACCTTTGGATCTGCCACGTGAACTCCCATGGCATGACAGCTGATCTCGGAAATGTTCTCATCCGCAAAGGGCACCTTGTTCCTTCCGTAGCCCGTTCCCACCAAATATGCCAGTTCCTCTGGGCTGTTCAGCTCCGGAACCTGATCCACTGCCTGCTTTAAGGCATCCTCCGCACTGAGCACGGAGTTGATCCTGCTCCGAAGAGTGACATTTGCCGCCATTTTTCCGTTTTCGTCAATAATCACACATTTTGTATAGGTACTTCCGGAATCACATCCGCCGTAATATCTCATTTTCCTGTCCCTCCTTGTCAAGTCTTCCGACTTTATCCGCCTTCGGCAGGCGCTGATCTCAAAATTCCCGGGCCCCTGGGGCTCTCCTTTTTTACGGATATGCCGCCTGACCGGATGCAGGCATTTCTTACCAGGAATGCTCGTCCGTAAGCACCTCCAGCGTGGGGTCCAGCGGTTCCTCCCTGAAAACCGTCCTCATATAGCGGTTTACCTGATCCCGGATTCCCTGTCGGGAAATCACCCTGGGATCGAACAGATCATGGTCCACCCATATCAAATGAATCCCCTTCTCCCTGGCCTTCTCCTCAAACTGGCCGTGCATGCCGTCCAGCGCCTTGCAGCTGATATGCTCCCACAGAATTACTGTATCCGCGCGAAATTCCTCGCAGAACTCCCACAGCTCATCCAGCAGCACCTTATAGCCGCCATGGGTCCTGTTCCGCATAATCATGTTCTCGGTGAGCCACGCCATGTCGTAAATGGCCTGTTCCCTGTCATCCTCCGAAATCATCTTTGTGGACACCATGGAAAGCATATCCGTAAGAGGCAGAATCCCCCAGCAGTTCTGCAGCCAGATCAGGAAATCAAAATAGAAGTGAGACTGCACTCCCCATATAATGGCTCTGTGGCGGTACTCCTTCACCACCATGTTCTTATTTTTGTACGCTTTTTCCGCAATGGCGGAAATCTTCCGGTCAGCCTCCACAAATTCCGGAACCTTACCGCAGATTGCCATATAATTGGTCTCGGTATAGAGCGCAAGATTGGAGCCGAACACCTGGGGATAATCGGTTTTGTTCATCTCCAGCCATTCCATTCGGTGGCGGGTGGATTCGTTGACCCGCTTTGCACATTCAAAATAATAGTCCCAATCCCACTTTTCGCCGGTGTGCTCTTCGATAAAGCGAATGGCGTTTCGGATCTCCTGGGCCGCATACTCCTGCACATCCTCCTGCCGGTGGCGCAGAGGCGCCGCAAGCTGGAAGCAGGGAACTTTGTCCTCCAGCTCCAGACGCTTGGAGATCACGCCGTTTCCCATCAGGGAACCGTCGCAGGTAGTATTGCATTGAATGGCGCAGGCGCCCAGAACCGGAAAATCGTCGTCGATGGATACCCCCGCCTCCGCCTCCGGCATGGGACACACATCCCCCGGAAGCCCGAATTCCTGGGCAACATCTATGTAATGACAGGCCGCATACTGATTCAAAAGAACAGATACATACACCGCCGGCGTCTCCCGGCTTAAGCCCTTCAGCGTGGGAAATCCCATCATCACCGCCGTCATTTCATTCTCGTCCATCAGGACTACCTTTTTGGAGAACTCTTCATCATTCCCGATCTTCCGGTCTCCCCGGAATAAATTGTCCAGAAGCTTGGCAATATCCTCCATCACCAGATCAAACTCCGTGTGGGCGATCCGCAGCTGAGGCCCCCTAAGCCCCTGGGTATGCCGGTCCACCATCATAGGCGCCGCCAGATAATTGGCCATCCAGCGATAGCGGAAAAAGGCCTTGATATTTCTGGGCTTTACAATGAACTTTGTCAAAATGCCCATAATATGCAGCCATCTCACATAGTCGTACAGAGTGTCCCGCACACCCCTCCATTCCCGTCGTCTCCTTACCTTTCCCATGGTATACAGGCTTCCCAGCTTCTCACTTCCCACTTTTTTCCCCACTATCTGCCTCCTCCCTGGAGCTTTTTCAGTTCCACGCTTTCTACAAAGGCCTGAACCCGTGTCCGCAGCTGACCGGAATTACCCACCGCATAAGGACGATCCACAGACAGCACAGGATAATGATATTCCTCCCGCAGAACCTGTGTGCCCACCATGCGCTCGTAAGCCCAGGGATCGCAGAACTTCATCTGCTCATAGATGATGCCGTCCGCATGGTATTCCCCGGCCAGCCGGGCCACATAGCTTCTTCTCTCCTGAATCTTTGCCTGATTCATATATCGGGCGCACTGCCCCCGGTACATATATTGGCGGCAGACCTGAGTCAGTGCGTCTTCCTCCTGTGTCAGGCCAATCTCCTCCCGCCCGGGAAAGGATCCATAGCAGAAACGATCCGCGCATACATAAGCCCCGCATTCTTCTATCAGCCTTATCAGATCCACATCGTCCACCTCGGAGCCTGCCAACAGCACCCTGATACGCCAGGGTTTTTTTGCATCCGGCTTTCTGTTTTTCAGCTCCTCCAGCGTCTCCTCCAGCCTCTGGACCAGCAGATCCTTTGGCGCAGTATAGGTTGCCAGGGTAAGAATGTGAAATTCATAGCCGGTGATCCTGGGATTTTCCTCCCTGCGGTATTCTCCGATCTGTCGGATCAGCCTGCAGACTCTGTTATGCTCCTCCACCGCGCTGCGGATTGCCCCATCCGATACGTCGATGCCAAGCCTTTCCGCCAGCGGCTTCAGGATATGGTTCCTGCACTGAAGCACATAGAGCTTCAGCCCATTATCATCAGCCTTCATGGGAATTTCCATATATTCATAAAAAAAGGCTTCCTTTTGCATGGTCTTTAACAGCTCCATGTTCTCCACGCAACGGTTCAGCATGGAGCAGCCGTCCGGAGCGATCATACAGTCTGCAAAATTGTAGCCGCCCTCCATGGCGCGCTCCAGCAGCGCCTTGGTATACTCGCACAGAAAGCTGGTCAGATAATAGCCCGCCATCTCCGTGGTGCCGGTTCGGGGGGCACGAAGGCGAACGGCAAATACTCCCGGCAGGTTCAAAAGCGGCTCGGGAATATTCTCGCAGACCGTGGCAACGCATCTGCGTCCCTGCGCCTGGGCCTGCCGCACCAGATCATTATGTGCATCCTCCAGCAGCTTTTCAAAAAAATACAAATGCTTCAAATCCTTCATTGATTTCCCCCTTCTTCGATGATCTCCAGCTTTTCCAGGGCTTCTCTTACCCCTATGACCATACAGGAATTCTCCGGCAGATAAAAAACATTTTCCCCCTTCAGGTCAAATTCGGCCAGCGAGGCGTCCGAAAGAATACTTGCCAGCACGGGAATGCCCCCTGTATCTATAAATTCTGTCACATCCAGCGAGGGAAGCCGATTCAGTATCGCTCCTGCCTGCCGGTACATAACCAGCTCATCCGCCACGGCCCGTATGGTTTGAATCACCTGGGTTCCCTTTTTGCTGGAATCCGTCACCAGAATCAGGTGGGTGACCTTTTCCATGACCCGTCTGTTAATCTGCTCGATGCCGGCCTCCCCGTCGATGACTACATAATCAAAGTTCTCCGCCAATATACTGATTACTTCCTTCAGATATGCATTGACCTTGCAGTAGCAGCCAGCCGACTCCGGGCGGCCAATGGCAATAAAGCTGAAACCTTCTGCCTCCACAAGGGCGTCGAAGATCTGATACCGGGCCTCGCTCAATAGCTCCACCGCCGTTTTGGTATCCCCCTCCTCCGCAGCCTCCACCACGCTCCTGCGAATATCGTCCACCGTAGTTCCCACTTTAATGCCCAATGCGGTGGATAATCCCACCGCCGGATCCGCGTCGATGGCCAGGATGCGCTTATGAGGACAGGCCTGCGTCAGCAGACGAACCATTGTGGCGGCAACCGAGGTTTTCCCTACCCCGCCTTTTCCCGCCACTGCCAGGATCTTTGCTTTTTCACCCTCCATAAATTTCCCCCTTCATCCTGCGTTCCAGTCCTTTACCTGCTTCACAATCCAGTCCGCCAGCTCCTCCATTCCCTCTCCGGTTCTGGCGGAAATATAAATAATATGAATATCCGGGTTCCTCTGCCGGGCATATTTTTCCACCTTATTTTTGTCAAAATCAAAATAGGGCAGTACATCCGTCTTGCTCACTGCCAGCAAATCGCATTTTTCGTACATCAATGGATACTTCAGCGGCTTATCGTCTCCCTCTGGAACCGACAAAAGCGTCATGTTTTTTACCGCTCCTGTGTCAAATTCCGCAGGACAGACCAGATTTCCCACGTTCTCCAGCACGATCAGCTCCGCGTCCTCCATCCCGAACTCATACAGTCCCTGCCTGGTCATATCCGCGTCCAGATGGCACATTCCTCCGGTATGGATCTGTATGGCTCGAATGCCTGCCTCCGTAAGCTTCTCCGCATCTACTGCGGAATCAATATCCGCCTCCATGACTCCCATCCTGACCCTGCCCTTCAGCGCCCTGGAGAGAGCCAGCAGCATGGTGGTCTTTCCGGATCCCGGAGAAGACATCAGATTCAGCAGAAAAACCTTCTTTTCCTTCAATTCAGCCCTCAGCCGGTCCGCGTCTCTGTCATTATTTTCAAAAATGCTTCTCTTCACCTCAATGATCCGCACATTTTTTTCCATATAAATGTCCCCTCTCCAATATATTTTGTCTCCGTCTGTAAAATCTTTTTTCAGAAAAGCAGACTATTACTTTTATATTTTCCGATACAATTCCGTCCTTGTAAATTGACAAAACCTCCAAAAAGACGACAACGTTTTTTCTGGTCGTGGTCAGACCATATTCCCATTGACTTTTTTGTTCTCACAGTGATATATTTGAGATAATGACAATTTCCATACAGCTCTCAAAATCCCATGGAAATGCAATTGAAACTTTCCATATTCAGCAGAAAAGAGGGATACCATTGACTTTTAAAAGAATTGACGCTCCTTCTATCAAGGAATTATTTTTATCACAGCTGGAAGAAATGATTTTATCCGGTGAACTGAAGCCCGGAGATCGTCTGCCCACCGAGCGGGAGCTGGCCGACGCCATGGGAATCAGCAAGACCATTGTACATGAAGGCATCCGGGAGCTGGCGCGCACAGGCTTTCTGGATGTAGCTTCCCGAAAAGGTGTTTACGTGGCAGATTACACCAGCACCGGCAACATAGATACCCTTTTTGCCATTATCCGTTACCGGGGCGGAATGCCGGACACAAAAATGCTGATCAGCCTGCTCAATACCCGACTCTATCTGGAATGTCCTGCCATTGAAGAGCTGGCCTCAAGGCAGGATCCTTCTCACATCAAAAGGCTGGAAGAGCTTCAGGAAGAGGTGCGCAAAGCCATATCCTCCGATATCAATACCTTTGCATCCGCACTCTTCCTGTATCGCAAGACCATTGTTTCTCTCACCGGAAACTGTATTTCTCCGCTGATTATGAACGCCTTTTTTACGGCCTCCATTTCCGCCTGGGCCAATTATTGTGAATATATCGGCCGGCAGGATACCTATGAAGTGCTGGCGCGGACCACAGAATATATCAAGAACGGGGATTCTCAAAGCGCCATCCGCCTGTTTCGGGAATGCATTGAAAAATACAAAAGCTATCTTTCATTGCCCAAAGACACCTCCACCTTATGCAAGCCCTGACCGTCCAGTTCATAGAGCGCCGTACACACCTCTTCCATATATTTTCTGTCGTGGGAGACACTGATAATAGCCCCCGGAAAAGTAGACAATAATTTACGGATCACCGGCCCGGACAGCGGCGAGAAATTTCTGGTGGGCTCGTCCAGAATCAGTACATTTCTCTGCTCCATGCTCATTTTCAGCAGCAACAGCTTGGCCTTCTGCCCTCCCGACAGCTCCCGGATCTGATGATCCATTTCATCTGCCGTATATTTCATACTTCCCAAATAGGTGCGGATCCTGGAAGTCTCTTCCCTGTCAAAGGTCCTGGAAAGATATTCCACAGGCGTCCTGTCCAGCTCCAATAGCTCCTCGTAGTTCTGTGGCATATACGCGGCCCGGATGTCTTTTCTGGCCAAGAGCTCCTTCGCCAGAATCCGGAGCAGCGTAGTTTTACCTGCACCGTTTTTTCCTACAATACAGACCTTTTCCGGCCCCCTGACCTGAAGTTGGATATTTTCCGCAAGCGTCCTGTTCCCTGCACTCAGCCGCTCCAGATGAAAGTCCGCCACCCACTTTCCCGCCGGAATCCCTTCTCCCTGGGCAAATCGGAAAAAGATGGCCTCCTCCGTCTCCGGCATCTGCGTCATATTTTCCGCCTGTCTTTCAAAGCGCCGCTCCATGGATTTTACCGCATGCATTTTTTTCTTCAGCAGCCGCCCTCCGGCAGGATTCTGTCTGCTGATATTATTCTGATCCCGCTCCACCTTATCATGAATCCTGCGAAACCTTTCCTGCTGCTTTTCATATTCCGCCCGCTCTTCCCTGGCCAGAAGCTCCTGCCGCTCCAGCCCTCTCAGTCTCCTGTCCACATAGGTCCGGTAATCCGCCCGCAGCACACTGCAGCGGCTCTGCGTTTTTCTCCGCAGCTGCTCCATATGAAGAATCATATTGGCCGTACGCTCTAGCAAGGTCTCGTCGTGGGATATAAACAGCACCGGGAATGGACAATCGTTAATAAAATCCTCCAGCCATCTCAGGGTTTCCATATCGATATCATTAGAGGGTTCATCCAGCAGGAACACGTTCGGGTTCATGGATAATATCCTGATCATCTGGATTTTCACCTTTTCTCCACCGGAAAGCGTCTCCATTCTGGCCGCGCTGTAGAGCATATCCATGGAAACTCCCAGCTTTCCTGCCCAGGCGGCGAGCTGACTGTAATCCGCATCCAGAAAGGATGCTTCCTCCGATAAATACTCATAAACGGTTTTTTCCCAATCTTCCCTTCCCAGCTCCTGGGGCAGATACCCGCAGTAAGCATGGTTTTTTATGATCTCGCCTGTATATTCCGCATAGTCCTCCACCAGCCTGCTGTCATATAAAAGCTTCAGCAGCGTAGATTTTCCGTTTCCTTCCTCCCCTATGACAGCTGCCTTGTCGCCATCATTGAGGACAAAAGACAGGTTCTCAACCAATGGACGCAGATCCTTTTTGTGATATAAACATAAATTTTTTATCTGTATCATATAACCTCCCGCATAATATAAAAAAACTGCTTCCGGTCCCCCGCACCGAAAACAGTTTTCCACATACTTATTCCGTCATACAGACACAGATAAAAATCTGTTCTTTCAAACAGGCAAGCCTGGGCTGCTATGATCGGTGCACAATGGAAACATAGCGGCCTGATCTGCCCGCCTTTCCGGAAATCCCTGTGCGCTTTCGATTCATAGCTTATCTGTACATTGCCTTCCTCCTGTTTCTCTTTATAGCTGCATTATATCAACTGCTAAAGCACAAGTCAATACATCATTCCCCTGCATCTTCCATATTTCATATGATTTGAGTCACCTTGTCCAAATCGATCTCAAGCTCTCCGCCATAGATTGTCACGGGAATCTTTCAGGCCTGCACAAAATCAGTACATCCGGTTGAACCATCGTCCGCTCGTCAAAGTCCAGCTTCACATCTTATTTATGCACTATAGCTTTTTATAACGTGCGCCGATTTTTATTGTAATTTCACAACGAAGTAGGTATGATAAACTTAACATCCAGCTGAAGGAGGCGAAAATTTATGAACGGTGATTCTTTGCGCAACAAAAAGAATGGTTTTGAAACAATGGACGGAGGAAGGTCAGATATTCCCCGAAAGAGCTACGGCGGAAAAATAGTCTGCATTGCGGCAATTCTTGTGGCTGCTGTCATATTAATTATGAATTCCGCCTATGAGATCAAAGAGCAGGAGCAGGCAGTGCTGATCACCCTGGGAAGGGCACAGGCGGTGACGGATCCGGGACTCCACTTTAAAATTCCTTTCATCCAGCAGGTCCGGAAGGTGAACACCACCATCCAGGGCTTTGCCATTGGCTATTCCACCGATGATAATGTGGTAAACGAGGATGAATCCCTGATGATTACCTCTGATTTTAATTTTATTGACGTTGATTTTTACGTGGAATACCGTTACAGCGATCCCGTCAGAGCGCTGTACGCATCCAAAAATCCCCTGGATATCCTTCGGAATATCTGCCAGAGCTGTATCCGCACCATCATAGGCGGCTACCCTGTGGATGATGTGCTGACTACAGGAAAAAATGAAATTCTGGCTGCCATCCGGGAGAAAATACTGGCGGAGCTGGAGCAGCAGGATATCGGCATCCAGCTTATGAACATTACCATACAGGACGCCGAGCCTCCCACCACAGAGGTCATGGAGGCATTTAAAGCGGTAGAGACGGCAAAACAGGGCAAGGAAACAGCGCTGAACAACGCCAACAAGTACCGCAATGAGCAGCTGCCTTCGGCACAGGCCAGAGCGGACGGTATTATTAAGGATGCGGAAGCTCAAAAGACAGAGCGTATTAACGAAGCAACTGCTCAGGTGGCCCGCTTCAACGCCATGTATCAGGAATATATTAAAAATCCGGCTGTCACCAGACAGCGTATGTTCTATGAGGCTATGGAAGATGTGCTGCCGGGGCTGAAGGTGATTATTGAAAGTCCTGGAGGCAGCCTGCAGACCATCTATCCCATCGAGCCCTTTACAGCCGGCTCCGATAACGGCAGCGTGGAAGATGGCACTGACAGCAGCAACGGCTATGGCAGTAACCCTGACAACAGTGATCGCGGCGCTGCTCCTGAGAACGGAAACAGGACTTCCAGCCAGGATGATCAGAAAGACTAACGAGGTGTAAAATTATGAAGACCGTAAAAAGAATTTCTCTTGTAGTAATATTGCTGGCCCTCCTGATCACAGGCGCTTCCAGTATCGTAATCACTCATGAAAATGAGTATAGCCTGATCCGCCAGTTCGGCAGGATCGATCATGTAGTGGCCGAGGCCGGTGTCAGCTTCAAAATTCCTTTTATTCAAAGCGTGGACACTCTGCCCAAGCAGACGCTGCTGTACGACCTGTCTCCCTCTGACGTCATTACCAGCGACAAGAAAACCATGATTTGTGACAGTTATATTCTATGGCGGATTGTAGATCCGCAAAAATTTGCCCAGACCCTGAATTCCTCAATTCCCAGCGCGGAAAACCGCCTGGATGCCATTGTGTACTACTCCACAAAAACCGTGATCAGCAGCACTCCCCAGGATGACGTAATCTCAGGGCGGGGCGGGGCTCTGTCCTCCGCCATCATTGCCAATATCGGTACTTCCCTGGAGCAGTATGGAATAGAGCTGTTGTCCTTCGAAATCAAAAAGCTGGATCTTCCCAGCGACAACAAGGCTGCCGTCTACGAGCGCATGATCTCTGAGAGGGACAATATCGCAGCTACCTACACGGCAGAAGGAAGCTCAGAGGCCCAAAAAATCCGCAACACCACTGACAAGGAAGTAACCGTTATGCTTTCCGATGCCGAGAAGGATGCCGAAATCCTGATTGCAGAGGGCGAGGCAGAATACATGCGCATTCTCTCCGAAGCCTACAACGATCCCTCCAAGCAGGAATTCTACTCTTTTGTCAGAAGCCTGGATGCCCTGAAAATATCCATGCAGGGCGGCAGCAAAACTCTGATCCTGTCTCCCGACTCGCCGATTGCACAGATTTTTTATAACAAATAGTATTGATTCAAGGTCTCCCCGCCAAAAGCCGCCGGTATATCTTTCCGTTCAAAGTAATCAGCTCAGTCTGGCAAAAGCCCAGCCGGCGGCAGAGGCGCAGGGAGATTTCGTTATCTGCCTCTACCAGTGCCTGCACCCTCTCAAAGCCCAGGGTCTCCCAGCCATATTTCATAATGGCCCGGCAGACCTCCTCCCCATATCCCCGGCGCTGCCAGCCAACGCCTATGATAAAGCCCAGCTCCGGTTCCGCAAATCCCTCCCGATAGGAGAAGCCGGCTCTTCCGATCACATTCCCGCTCTCCTTCTCCACCACAGTCCATACACCGAATTCAAAAAAGGTATATACCTTCTCAATATATTCCCTGACATAGGCCTTTTCCTGCTCTATATCCGGATACAGCCCCTCCATGAACCTGGTGATGGAGGGATCCGCATAGATCCTGTAAAAATCCTCCACATCCTCCACGGAGGTTTCCCGGACCAGGCACCGCGGCGTCTCCAGAATATCCCAGGAAAGTCCCTTCAATCTCCGGTAAACCTTTTCTACATACTCCGGGTCCAGATGCCCGGGATCCTCCGCCGCAAACACGAAATCAGAAAAATCCTGATTTTGATTTCCCTGATGAAACCAGATCAGAACGGCCTCTCCCTGATCCCGCAGCCCCCTGGCCGTCACTGCGTCATCCGTTACATACAGCCATTTCTTTTCCTCCAAAGCCGAAGTCTTCTCCCGCCGGACTTGAATTCTGTCCAGGTAGATTCCGTCCATACAGATTCCGTTTGAATTTTTATCATTTTGCTCACACACCCTGTTCACTTCCCTCTTTACCTTATCCCGCTTTTAGCGTATAATGATGGCCAGCGCAGTACGAACTGCCGCTTGTCTGCTTTACTATATTTTAACCAGAAAGGACAACTATAATGGCAAAAAATCCTGTTGTTACTATTCAAATGAAAGGCGGAGACATTATCCGTCTGGAGCTGTATCCCGATGTGGCGCCCATCTCCGTTCATAATTTTATCAGCCTTGTAAACAAAAAGTTCTATGACGGTTTGATCTTTCACCGCGTTATCAAGGGCTTTATGATCCAGGGCGGCTGTCCGGACGGGAATGGTATGGGAGGTCCCGGTTACAGCATCAAGGGTGAATTTTCCCAGAACGGCGTTTCCAACACCCTGAAGCACACGGAAGGCGTCCTTTCCATGGCCAGGGCAATGGATCCCAACTCTGCAGGCTCTCAGTTCTTTATCATGCATAAAAATGCCCCTCATCTGGATGGCGCTTACGCTGCTTTCGGCAAGGTTATCGAAGGAATGGATACGGTAAACCGTATTGCCGAAACCGCCGTAGACTATTCTGACAGACCCCGTGAGGATCAGATTATGGAGCATGTTACGGTAGATTGCTTTGGGGAAGAATACCCGGAACCGGAAAAGCTTTGAGTTCATATTTTGTTTACAATTAATTCAAGGTTTCTTTACTCCCCAATCATTCTTTAGACATTTCTATACCCTATACTAAGACCATAGCAAACAACAAACAACCAAATCGCCAGTCACAGTTAACTGTTTACTAAATAACTTTTTCATAATAAGTGCCAAGGAACCTGGTTCCTTGGCATCCTCCCTTTTCAGGGGTTTTTATTTTTTTATCTGCCTCACATGCGGGATGCCCGCAGTACGGCGCATATGGGATAGTGGTCAGACAAATAGACGCCGCTCCTGACATCTGTCCATTTCACCAGGCTTTCGCAGTCCAATCCTTTGGTAAATATGTAATCGATACACTCCTGGGGTCCTTCTCTGAAATAATCATGAAAGGTAACGCCGATCCCCTCTGTCACATTGGCATAGCCCCGATTCTTCATCAGAGCGATCTCTTCGCTGTCCGGCTCTGCATTCATATCTCCGGCAACGATCACAGGAGCCTGGGAGAACAGCTGGTTTCGCTCCAGCTTATCAGCAATCTGCCTCATGGCCAGCTGCCTGGCCAGAGAGCCCACATGGTCCAGATGGGTATTGACAATTCGGAATATCTGCCTTGTTCCCGTCTCCTCAAACACGGCCTCCGTGCAGGTTCTGGGACAGGTGCTCTGTTCCGGATAACGTGAACCGGGCACATACGGCGTCTCCGACAGCCAATAGGTCTCCATCTGGATCAAATTCATGCTGTCCTTCCGATAAGCAACGGTCATCTGTTCGTTACTCAGCTCCTGATCCCGGCCACAGCCAATCACATAATATTCCGCCAGCGCCTCCTTCAGCCAGACCGCCACATGAGGCAGCACCTCCTGAAAGCAAATCACGTCCGGTTTTTCCTGCTGAAGCTTCTCCAGGATTAACGGCTTACGAAAACAGAAATTGTTGTCTCCGTCCTGCTCATAATCGCAGCGAATGTTAAATGTCACCAGCTTCATTTTGATACATACCTCCATCAACATTTTTTAATGCCATTGTATGATATTTTCTCATACAATGGCACCTTTTTCAAGTAAATATATATTCGTAATCCTACATGAATGTACGGGCTGAACTATTGCTGCAGCATCAGAGGCCGGATATAGGAAATGGTATAATCCACGCCCTTTTCCCCCAGCTCTCCCTGCCAGTTCGCGGAGTGGGGCTCTATACTCAGATTCCCGCAATAGCCCTTGGCATGCAGAACCGCCAGAAACGCTCCCCAGTTCGTCATGTCAAGCCCTGCCGGCGGATCATCAAAGCGCTGTCCGCCGATTACCAGGGAGCCCTTGATATGTACATGGGCAAAACGCTTTCCCCAGTCCCGGGCCTCCTGAAGATAATCACCGCCCGCATAAATGCAGTGAGAAGGATCATATTTGATGTACAGCTCCTTCAGATAACCGTGAATCACCGTGAACGCCATGGGATCACACACGAAATTATTCCATCGACAATTATAGGTGGCAATTTTGACGCCCTTCTCTTTCCCATGAGCGATGAGCTTTTCAAAATAGTGGATGGCATGGCCGCAATTTTCATAGTAGGACAGCTCCTCCACATAATTGCAGCCTGTAATATACACGCCGCAGCCAAGTTCAGCCGCACTGTCGATGAGCCGATATTCCAGCTCCAGCTCATCCTGGCAGGTGCCCTCCTTACAGATCCGATTGCTGCCCCAGCGTCCTATGGCTCCTACAGGCATTTCATACTTTTTGCTGAACTCCTTCACGTCCTCCAGGTGCTCCAGAAATTCCTCCGCCCTGTCATTTACATCCAGCTCCACAAATGCCATTCCCTTATTCTTGGCCCAGGCAAAGTCCTCTTCCCGGATCCATGAAATAATTCCCAGATTCATGCTTATACCCCCAGTCTTTATTCAAAATAAACGGTCTTTCCTGTTCTGGCCGACTCATAAATCGCCTCCAGGATCCGGGTCACGGCCAGCGCCTGCTCCGGCTCCACCGTCAGAGGCTTTCCGTCTACGATAGCCTCGTAGAAGACCTTCTGCTCCGTATCCTCCGGGTTGGCCGCCGCTCCGTCAAAAAATGCCACGCCGCCTGCGTTCAGATCCGGTTTTTCCACACACTGCCTGCCGTACTGTACCCGGTTGATCCGAAGTCCATCCTTCATATCGGCGCCGGCCTTTGTGCCGCACAGGCTGGTCTTGGCCTCGTCCACCTCAAGAGTATTCAGCGCCCAGGATGCCTCCAGGTTAATGACAGCGCCGTTCTTCATCTTGATAAATCCGAAAGCGGAATCCTCCACCGTAAATTCCTTGGGATCCCAGTCGCCCCAGGCATTTCCGGTATCCTTCTGATCCGCCAGCTTGCGGAATACGGAACCGGTCACGGACTCCGGCTCATAATTGTCCATCATCCATAGCGTCAGATCCAGCGCGTGGGTGCCGATGTCGATCAGGGGACCGCCGCCCTGCTTTTCCTCATCCAGGAATACGCCCCAGGTGGGAACCGCTCTCCTGCGGATTGCGTGTGCCTTGGCATAGTAGATCTCTCCCAGATCCCCGTTCTCACAGGCCTTTTTCAAATACAGAGAATCTCCCCTGTAACGGTTCTGGTAACCGATGGTCAGAATCTTTCCGGTCTGCCTGGCGGTTTCAGCCATCTCCTTTGCCTCCGCATAGGTCTTGGCCATGGGCTTTTCGCACATAACATGCTTTCCGGCTTTCAGGGCCGCAATAGTCACCGGTGCATGGGCATTGTTGGGCGTGAGCACATATACGGCATCCAGATCCTCCTTTATCAGCTCCTGATAATCCGTATAGACCCGGGCATCTTCTGTGCCGTAATCCTCCTTGGCCTTGACCGCCCTCTCTTCGATCAGGTCGCAGAATGCCACCGCCTCAAAATGGCCGTTTTTCTTGATTGCAGGCAGATGCTTATTATTTGCAATCCCGCCGCAGCCCACAATGCCGATTTTCAGTTTTTTCATTATCATACCTCCGCTCTTACATTCTTCCGCATTTTTGTTGCTCTGTTATTTTCCGTTACTTTTCCTGTTTTTCCTGCATTTTTGTTTCCGTTACATTCCTGTTTCCGTCACTTCTCCATTATACTTCTGATACAGTCAATACTCTTTTTCATATTTTCCATAGGATTTCCGTATTTGTGGTCATCCTGCTCCACCACAAGCCAGCCGGCATGGCTCTTTGCCGCCTGACGGATCACAGCCTCCACCTCCAGCTCGCCGTCACCCACAGCCACCAGCGTGACTTCATCCTCTCTCACAAAATCCTTCACATGTACCACCGGGCAGCGCCCGCTGTACTTATTCAGATATTCCACCGGATCTGCTCCGCCCACCTTCACCCAGCACAGGTCCAGCTCCGCCGCAAGCTGCACGGTCCGGGGATCTTCATAAAAAGCGTCCAGCTGGAAACCGCCTTCAGGCGTTTTTTCGAACTCAAAGGTGTGATTGTGATAAAGCAGCTGTATTCCCGCCTGCCTGCACCGTTCGGCAATTTCGGAAATACTGTCCAAAAGGCCCTCATAACCGCTTCCCCCGTACCACTTTTCGGAATCCAGCCAGGGAACAGCCAGGAAACGGCATCCGATTTCACTATAAGCTTTCAGCGTACCATCCAGATCCTTTAAAAATTCATCCAACGGAATATGGGCGCTGACTGCCTGCATACCGTATTTATCCAGGCAGGCGCGAATCTCCCGGGGACTCTTTCCGTAAAGCCCCGCCAGCTCCACACCCTCATAGCCCATGCGGGACAGCCCTGCCATAGTACCGTCAAAATCGGCGGCTGCTTCCTCCCTCACGGAATAAACCTGTGCCGCAATCGGTAATTTTTCCATGTGAAACCTCCTCACTGTTCAAATACAACCACCTGTTTTTCCTGAGCCGACTGAAAAATAGCTTCCATCAGCCTCATGACTCTCATAACCTCCGGCAGACGGATCCGGCTTTCCTCCCGGCCCTCCAGCACCGCCATCACATTTTTGTAAAATTCCCTGATATCGCTTTTCTGCTCCGGCTCGCTTTCCGTATGGATGCTGTCGTCCCGCCTGGGCGCCATGGTCTTGGTCAGCCCCGCCGCCGTTCTCACGGGCACCACATCCTTCTCATCCACCCCCAGAGCACGCACGATCCTGATATCCTTGCCCCAGTCCTCGATCATGGCAGTGCCGTCCGTGCCCAGCACATACCATCTGGGCAGATTGATAAAATTGCTGGTTCCTACTTCCACCAGAATATGTACGTTATTGGCAAACCCCAAATCTGCCGTAAACCCGTCATCCACCAGCTGATTCGTCACATTTGTCAGCGTGGCATACACTGTATTCAGCTTCACACCGGGGAAGAACAGCAGCGCCTGATCCAGCAGATGCACGCCCCAGTCCAGCACCATGCCGCCGCCGTGTTCCTTTTCCTGGCGCCAGTCTCCCGGAATCCCCCGGGAACCATGCACTCTGGATTCCAGACGGAAAATTTCTCCCAGACGGCCCTCGTCCAATACCTTTTTCACCGTGAGAAAGTCCTCGTCCCAGCGGCGGTTCTGATGCACTGTCAGAAACTTTCCCGTTCTCGCCGACGCGTCTATCATCTCCTGCAGATCGTTGGAGCACAGCGTCACCGGCTTCTCCGACACCACATTCTTTCCTGCCTCCATAGCCTGAATGGCGATGCTTTTATGCACGTCATTGGGAGTGGCGATCAACACCAGATCCACCGACTCATCCGACAGAAGATCCTCCAGACCTTCATATACATGAATCTGCCTGGACGCCGCGTAATCCCGTCGTTCTTCCTTGATGTCCCAGATCCCGGCCACAGTCAGATCCTCTATGTCCTGAATCAAATCGTAATGCCAGCCGGCCATGCCGCCGAAGCCCACTATCGCCAAAGTATGTTTCATTTCAACCTCCATACACAAGCTTTATATTTCTCTGGACAATCAACCAGGTGTTGCTGTTCCCGGCAAAGCCGTGAATCAGCCGCCAAGTGAATACAATTGGCTCAGGCCCAGTACATATTTCCTCTGTCCTCAAAGATCAGCACATTCTTCAGACACTGGATGGCCTTCAGCAAGCCCTCTCTGCCGGACATCAGACTGTCCTCATGCTCAATGCTGATAGCATAATCATATCCTGCCAGACGCAGCTCAGAAACAATGGCCTTCCAATAGTCTTCTCCGTGGCCATAGCCCACAGAGCGGAAGATCCAGGATCGCTCCAGCTCGTTGCCATAATGAGTGGTATCCAATACGCCGTTCATGGCTGTATTTACGGGATCCACTTTTGTGTCCTTTGCGTGGAAATGGAACAATGCGCCTGCCTTGCCCAGCTCGCGGATGGATACGCAGGGATCCATTCCCTGCCAGATCAGATGGCTGGGGTCAAAGTTTGCACCGATCTCCGGGCCCACGGCCTCCCGCAGCTTAAGAAGTGTTTTCGTATTGTACACGCAGAAGCCAGGATGCAGCTCCAGAGCAATCTTATGTACGCCATGCTCCCTGGCAAAGGCTGTTTTTTTCTTCCAATAGGGAATAAGCACCTCATTCCACTGATATTCCAGAATCTCCGAAAAGTCATCCGGCCAGGGACAGGTAACCCAGTTGGGTGTTTTGTCCTCAGGACTTCCTCCGGGGCATCCCGAGAAGGTATTGACCACAGGTACTCCCAGCTTCTCCGCCAGCAATATGGCATTGGTCAGATCGTCGTCAAACCGCCTGGCCGTCTCCGGATTCGGATGTACCATATTTCCGTGGCTGCTCAGTGCGCTGATCTCCAAACCATGCTTGTGGATTGTATCCAGAAACGTTTTTCTGCTGTCCTCGTCTTCCAGAAGCCGGGCCGCATCGCAATGTGCCTTGCCGGGAAATCCCCCGCAGCCAATCTCCACCATCTGCACGCCGTTTTCTGCCAGGAACCCACAGGCCTCATCCAGAGGCAGATCACCCAAAACTACTGTAAATGTTCCTAATTTCATTGCTGTCCCTCCTAGTTTCATCATTCAATCGTCCAATACTCTTTTGTCATAATGCCTTGACTATATGGCACTATGTCATAAATTGTATCGCCAATTCACAGCTGTCTGTAAAATTTATCATAAAAAAACCAGCAGAAGAAAGATAGATTTCTTCTGCTGTAAACTCATACGATTTTGCTGTTTTGTCCAAAGCTCTTATCCGCCCCTACCCGTGAAAAGTAACGGTGCTATTCCTTTCGAACCTCCATAGGTGTGCACCCGAAATGCCGCCGGAAAAGGCGGCCAAAATGATTGTAATCGGAAAAACCCACTGCGCCGGCCACCTGGGCGGCGGTGAAGTCTCCCTGCTTTAACAGGTTCAGGGCCTTCCGCAGGCGGATCTCATTGATATACTGAAGGGGCGCCTGTCCCGTGCTTTCCTTGAAAATATGGTTAAAACGCCCTTCGCTCACATGGATCAGTCCGGCCAGCTCACGGTTGCTCACCGGCTCCGCATAATGCTCCTCAATATACTGATACACAATATTAAGCCGTTCCAGCTTGATCCGGCGCTTCAGGCTGTCCTCCTCTGAAAGAATTTCCTGGGCATAATGCCTTACCAGATAGGCCAGCAGCTGAAGCAGATACCCCTTGCACACCAGCCTGCTGCCGATCTCCTGCCCCAGATACTCCTGGTGAATGCTGAGCATTATACGACTGATCTCTTCATCCCCATGAATCAGCGGCTGAAAAATAATATTTTTGTCTGCCAGCTCCTTGGAAAAATCCTCCATGGCAAAAATGACCACCAGCGCTTCCAGCTGTGTGCCTTCACATATTCCCTCATGGAGAATATTGCTGTTGGCAATCACCAGATCACCCTTCACGGCTCCTATCTCATTCTGGTCCAGGCGGAAAATCCCCCGCCCGGATACCACATAATGCAATTCAATATGCTCGTGCCAATGAGCGTCAAAATAATTTCCCTTTCTGTTGGTTCTGTTGATAAACAGCTGGATCGGGAACTCCTCATCCTTGAGAATTTTTTTTTCATAGAGCTCCAGCACCTGTGCCATAGCAGCAGCCCTCCCCTCCCGGCAAATTCTGAGCCTGTTGCCGCAGATACCACAGACCAAATCACCTTTTACCGAATTTTCTCACCCATGTACACTTTTGCCCGATCCTGAATAATCGACGCCGTCTCCTCCGCCGTCCTGTCCCCCGAGAAAAAAATATCCGCTTCCTCCAGCACGATATCGTACAGCGTCTGATCCATTTCCTGGCAGCGGTGAACCGATTCAATCAATTCCCGAAATGCCTGAGCCTGGGCTTCGGAAACCGCCGTCAGCCGAATACTCTCTTCCTCCACAATGGCCTGTTCATATTGCACCTTGAGAACCTGTTCTCCGTCTACAGTCTCGTATTCAGGAATCAACGCGCTCCGAATCCGTTCCTCCGACGCCTCCCTCAAAAGCGGAATTCCCATGACCTGACTCTGATATTCCGGGGTCAGAAAGCTTTTGAGGAATTCCCATGCCCCTTCCTTATGGGAACTGGCCGCGCTGATGCACAGAAAATCCCCCCAGGGACGCGCCACCGCACCGCCCCTCTTTTGTTGTCCGTCAGCCACAGGGTATCCGGGAAATACAATTTTGCCGCCGGGAAACAGCTCCTCTGCAACGGCCATCTCCCATATGTTGGAAATATGAGCGGAATAGAGCAGTATTTTCCCCTCCCGGAAAAATCCCCTGAAGGAATAATCCTCTCTCCAGGCAAATTCCTGAGGAAACCTATCCGCAAAGTTCAGCAGGCCAACAAATCCTTCCTCTTCAAAATGGCATTGGTTCTTATCCCAATCTACATAGTTGTCCAGACTGGCATAGCATATATGTCCAAAGGTTCCCAGCTTGGGCTCCATTCCGGAAAACAGATATATTTCCTTACCGTCCACCCCAAGGGCATTGCAGCATTGCAGCAGCTGGTCCACGGTCCAGGTATGGTAATTTCCGTTTTCACCCTGCTCACAGGTAAGATAGGCTCCAAGCCTCTCCTCCTCACCGGCAAAAGTGTAGACAGAAAAGCTCACCGGCAGTGTATACAGACTGTCTCCAAGGGAAAAGGCCTCCAGAATATTTTCATAATAGTCTTCCCGGATGAACTCTTCATCCGCTTCCATAAGCGGAAATAAATCCTCTGTCAGCTTCCCTGCTGCCAAGGCCATGGGATTGTCCCCGCTTCCCAGATTGATAATGTCGGGACCCTTTCCTGCCAGAATATCCTTGGTCAGTCTTTCATAGAGGTCCCCCTGGGATTCCGGATATTCATACTCCACGATTTCCACATAATATTCACTGTTATTTTCATTGAACGCTTCTATCTGCCGGAGAAAATCCCCGTTGTCCCTGCCCTGCCAGACAGCCGCCTTCAAAGTAATACGGCCCTCCTGCGCGCCGGCGTCACCGCATCCCCCGAAAAGCAGGAGAATCACCACAATCAAAAACAGCATCAGCTGCAGCTGTCTCATGCGCTCCACAACATTTTGTTTCACCACACACACCACCTTTCCTTCAAGGGAATCCTTTTCGTCCCTCAATATACTGTCTGAGCGGTCTGGATCCCAATAAAGCCATTATAGAGAGGATTTTCCGGCAAAACAATACAGATGCTCCGGAATTAAGCATTGTTATGAGAAATTTAAATTTCTTTTCAAACCTCTACAAAAAAAATTCCGTTACATTAAGAAATAATTAAAGAAGCAGGCTGCCCTGCAGCAGCCTGCTTCGGATTTTCCAAGAATCCTTTTTACGCCTTGCCCACGGAACCGAACAGCTCCATCTTTTCCTTTACGGTAGCCTTGATGGCATCAAAGCCGGGAGCCAGAAGCTTGCGGGGGTCAAAGCCCTTGCCCTGCTGATCCTTGCCCGCCTCGATATATTTCCGGGTAGCGTCGGCGAATGCCAGCTGGCACTCAGTGTTTACATTGATCTTGGCAACGCCCAGGCTGATGGCCTTTTTGATCATGTCAGCCGGGATGCCTGTGCCTCCGTGCAGAACCAGAGGAAGCTCTCCTGTGAGCTGCTGTACCGCATCCAGAGTCTCAAAGCTCAGTCCCTGCCAGTTTGCGGGATATTTTCCGTGAATATTGCCGATGCCTGCCGCCAGGAAATCCACACCCAGATCTGCAATCGCCTTGCACTCCTTGGGATCAGCGCACTCACCCATACCTACAACTCCGTCTTCCTCTCCGCCGATGGAGCCTACCTCCGCCTCAATGGAAATTCCCTTACCGTGGGCAGCCGCTACCAGCTCAGTGGTCTTAGCCACATTCTCATCAATGGGATAGTGGGAGCCGTCAAACATAACGGAAGAGAAGCCCGCTTCAATACATTTGTAGCAGTGCTCATAGGAACCATGATCCAGATGAAGGGCTACGGGAACATCAATGTCCAGGTCCTTCAGCATGCCGTTCACCATGCCGACCACCACGTCATAGCCGCCCATGTACTTGCCTGCGCCCTCGGAAACACCCAGGATCACGGGAGACTTGCACTCCTTTGCGGTCAAAAGGATGGCCTTTGTCCACTCCAGGTTGTTGATGTTGAACTGGCCTACCGCATAGTGGCCTGCCTTTGCCTTTTTCAGCATTTCTGTTGCAGATACTAACATGTTACATACCTCCGTTTTATCTTTCTTTATCTTCATCGCCTCTGCTTCCTCCGCACTCTTCACTGCCGGAGAAGACAGGCGGCGACTGCTTCCTTGTTAAATATATCACAGTTCGTCCAAAAAGGGAATCATTTATTTCACCATAATTTCAATCCCTTTACAAATATTGGTAATCCTCACACTTGTATGGCTTCCCCCGTTTTCTCCGTCCAGAGTCCAGGCCACGGGCTCCGGGGACTCCAGCATGATCTCCGCCGCGGTAAAGCAGTGCATGGCGGCAGCATCAATGTCCCGGTTCAGCAGGGAGGCAATGATATTATTCAGCTCCGCCGGCGTTTTGGGGCGTTTGATCAGGGTCACCTCAAATACGCCGTCGTCCAGCCTCACATTCTTCCCTGTAATGTTTTTAAAGCCGCCCACGGAAAGAGAATTGGTGATCATGCCGAATATAAAATCGTCCTCAATAACCGTATCCCCGCAGACCACCTTCATGGAAAAGGAGCGGATAGCCGAAAGCCTTTTCATCCCCTCCAGCAGGTATGCCATGTGCCCCAGCACATTCTTAATTTCCTGTCCTGTCTCATAAGACACATCCGTAAAAAGGCCGAATGCCGCTATATAGACAAAAATATCATCATTAAAGGTTCCTATATCACAGGGAAATTTCCTGCCCTCCACCGCAATCCTCGCCGCCTGCACCATGCTTTTCGGCAGGCCAAGGCTTCCTCCGAAATCATTAGTGCTGCCAGCAGGAATATATCCTATAGGCGTCAGAAAGCCGCTTTGAACCATGCCGGTAACTGCCTCGTCCAGGGTTCCGTCCCCTCCGCCGCAGACCAGCAGCTCATAATCCGCCGTCCTATCCGCAGCCACCCGGCAGGCATCCCCCCGTTTCTGGGTAGGCACTGCCGTGACCTCATACCCTGCCGTCGTAAACAGATCCAGTATTTCCGAAAGCTTATTCTTAATCTGAGCCTTCCCCGCTTTGGGATTATATATAAATAACAGTTTTTTCTTCATAAATACTCCTGAAACAGTCAGGGACGGACCCAATGTTCCCATTGACTCCGCCCCCTTTCATATTGATTCTATGATGCCTTACCGCTCAAAAATTCCTCGATTCCTTCCACAGCGGCCTGTTCGTCGGTTCCTTCCGCAGATACCTCCAGCTTTTCACCGTTGTCCAGCCCCAGGCTCATCATGCCCATAATACTTTTGGCATTTACTCTTCTTTCCCCGGACTGAATGTAAATCGTGCTTTCATACTTGCTGGCCTCCTGAACCAGCAGCGCCACCGGCCTGGCCTCAAGTCCGTTCTCCAGTCTGACCTGAATATTTCTTTTTGTCATAATAATACTCCTCCTCTATTTCGTCACATTTCAGTCCGCGCCCCCAAGCCTTGCCTTTTCAGCAAGCTCACTCAGTTTACGCAGCCTGTGATTGACACCCGATTTCCCTATGGGCGGCTGGAAGAAGCCTCCCAACTCCTTCAGCGGTATGTCCGGATATTCCAGACGAACCTGCGCCATCTCCCTCAGGGATTCGGGAAGATTCTCAAAGCCATAGTGCTCCCTGATGTATTCAATATCTGCCACCTGCCTTGCGGCAGCACCTACAGTCTTTGCAATATTTGCGGTCTCACAATTGACCCGTCTGTTCACGGAATTGCGCATTTCCTTCAGAATGCGGAGATTTTCCAGATTCATCAGAGACACCGGGGCTCCGCATACATTGAGCAGATCCACGATTCCGGTTCCCTCCTTCAGATATACCACGTGATACTTTTTCCGAAGGATGATCTTTGACTCAATGTCAAAGGCTCCCATGACCGTCTGTAGCTGTCTGGCCTTCGCCTCATTCGTACAGGCAAATTCAAGGTGATATCCCTTTACAGGATCGCTCATGGACCCCACACAGAGAAAAGCTCCTCGCAAAAATGCCCTCTGACAGCATGCATTTTTGATGATCAGACTGCTCACAGGCTCGTCCGGACTTCCGATCTTATCCAGAAGACCTTTGATATCCTGCTCCGCCAATGTAACACCATTATTTATATTATATGTTTTTTTCAATAATGTAAAGCCTTTTCTGAACAGGGCTTCATTTTCTGTCTGAAACCCTATGATGTAACGCCCTTCCCCGTCCAGGCCGTACTGCCCGCAAAAGTTCAGGATTGCCGCCAGCTCCGCTATCTGACAATGCCTTGCCGGACTGATTTGCCCCGCCAGCTCTTCCTTGACTTCACTCGAAAACGACATTATTACTCCTATTCATACGCCTCTAGCTTCCCGTTCCTGCCACATCCCGGTGGTACAGCTTTATGCCGTAGGTTCCCTGATCCTTCATCCGCCTGTACAGTTCATTGGCCAGCGTGACGCTTCTATGCTTTCCCCCGGTGCAGCCGATAGCCGCTACCAGGCGGTATTTGCCTTCCTTCACGTAATTGGGAATCAGAAACTGAATCATATCCGTAAGCTTTTCCATGAAGACCGCTGCTTCCCGAAAGCTCATCACATAATCCTGTACCTCTTTATCATTTCCCGTCTTGGGCTTCAATTCGTCGATATAAAACGGATTGGGAAGAAATCTCACATCAAACACCAGATCCGCATCCGCAGGAATCCCATGCTTGAAGCCAAAGGACATCACCGTCACCATGAGACTATTATATTCTTCATTCCCCACAAAAATGCGGTGAAGCTCTTCTTTCAGCTCCCTGGTCAGAAGATTCGTGGTATCAATCACATAATCCGCATTTCTGCGGACCGTCCCAAGCACATCCCGCTCCCTGCGGACGCCGTCCTCCACCCTGCCATCCATTGCCAGGGGATGAATCCTCCTGCTCTCCTTATAGCGTTTGATCAATACATTTTCATCCGCTTCCATAAACAGGATCTCCAGCTTACAGCCCTTTTGCTTCAGCTGTTCCAAAATCCTGGTAGTGTCCTCAAAAAACTGATCCGAACGCACATCCAGTCCCAGGGCCACCTTGCTGACCTCGCTGCCCGGCATGGAGACCAGCTCCACAAATTTCTCCACCAGCGATACCGGAAGGTTGTCCACACAATAAAATCCCGTATCCTCCAGCATCTTGAGCGCGGTGCTCTTGCCTCCTCCGCTCATTCCTGTCACTACTACAAATCTCATTGCTCCTCACAATCTGCCCTTAAAAGCCCAGGAGCACCACCTCAGTCTCCAGCTCCACATGGAACCGGTCCTTCACCTGCTCCTGCACCCGGACGATCACATCCCTGATATCCCGGGCCGTTGCCCCGCCTGTATTGATAATAAAGCCGCAATGCTTGTCAGACACCCGGGCTCCTCCGATCTGAAAACCCCGAAGCCCCGCATCCATAATCAGCTTTCCGGCGAAATTTCCCTCTGGCCGCTTGAAGGTGCTGCCTGCGCTGGGATATTCCAGGGGCTGCTTTTCCCTTCTTCTGGCCGCCAGCTCCTCCATGGTGCTCCGAATCTGATCTCTGTCCCCTTTTTCCAGACGAAATATCACCTCCGTCACAATAAAGGGATTATCCCGAATCACGCTGGAACGATAGCCGAATTCCATGGTTTCATTCTGCAGCTCCATCCGCTCTCCATGACAGTCGATCACATTGACCTGCTCCACCACCTGGCTCATCTCTCCCCCATAGGCTCCGGCGTTCATAACAACGCCGCCCCCCACGGTCCCCGGTATCCCGGAGGCAAACTCCAGGCCTGTAAGCCCATACTCCAAAGCCGCCCGGGCCGCCTGGGCCATGGACGCACCCGCCTGAACCCGAAGAATACAATCCTCCACCGTAATGCGGCTCATCTTCTGCCCGATCTGCAAAACAGCGCCGGCATACCCCTGGTCACTGACCAGCAGGTTGCTCCCGTTTCCCGTCACGAACCAGGGAATCCCCACCGCCTGCAGGTATTTCTGCACACTTTTCAGCTGTTCCTCATTCTCCGGCTGCAACAGACAGTCGGCAGGCCCGCCTACCCGAAAGGTGGTATGGCCTGCCATAGGCTCCTGCAGCAGGATGTTTTCTTCGGGTAAAAAATTACGTAATCCCTCAAGAACCGCTCCGCTGATCATTCCCTGAATTTCCCCCATGCTTCCCGGTAAAACTATCTCAACACCATTCCCACAGCCCCGATAATGCCGGCATCGTTGCCCAGCTGGGCCAGCACAATCCTGGCGTTTGCACACTCCCTGTAAACATACTTCTTAAACCAGGGCTCTACAAAAGTCAGCAAAATCTCTCCTGCCTTTGACACGCCGCCGCCGATGACAAACAGTTCCGGATTCACCACGCCGGCTATAATACCCAGGCCTTTTCCCAGATACCGGCCAAACTCCTCCGCCACTTCTATGGCAACCGCGTCTCCTTCTTTCACAGCGTCAAAGACGGTCTTTGCAGAAATATGTCCGCCTCTCAATACACTTGGCTTATCGTCCTTCTCCAGCCGCCTTCTGGCCAGTCTGGCAATTCCCGTGGCAGAAGCATATTCCTCCAGGCAGCCCTTCTTTCCGCAGCCACAGCTTTCCATCTCATTATCCTCCACATGGATATGTCCGATTTCACCGCCGCCGCCGATGGATCCTGCCAGAATTTCACCCTCCACGATAATGCCGCCGCCCACTCCGGTTCCCAGAGTTACCGCCACTACGTTTTCATGGCCCTTGCCGGCGCCCTTCCACATTTCGCCAAAAGCCGCCACATTAGCGTCATTGCCCGCCTTTACCGGTACATTAATATATGCCTGCACCGCCTCGGGTATGTTAAAGGATCTCCATGCAATATTGGCACAGCCACCCAAATTGCCTTTTTTATCCACTGTGCCGGGAACGCCTACGCCGATTCCCACCAGATCCTCCTCGCTGATCCCCTTTTCTTCCATTTTTCCGCGGATACTTTTTACAATATCAGGAAGGATGGCCGCTCCTTCATTGTCCAATATGGTGGGAATCTCCCACTTGTCCAGAATATTTCCCTCTTTATCAAAGAAACCCAGCTTAACCGTGGTTCCCCCGATGTCTACACCAAACGCATACTTACTCATGATTTCCCTCACCTTTCGTTTTTATTCTTTTATTCATCATCCTCTTCCCGTTTCCTGGCCAGAGAATTCTGCACCCTGGTATACAGCTCCTGCGCCGCATTATAACCCATTTTTTTCTGACGGTGATTAATGGCTGCAGATTCGCAGATCACGGCCAGATTCCGTCCGGGACGGATGGGGATATTGTGGCACACGATCTTGTTGCCCAGATACTCCGTGTAATTTTCCTCCAGTCCCAGCCTGTCGTATTCCTTCTCCTTGTCCCACTCCTCCAGCCGGATTACCATATCGATCCCCTGGGTATCCTTTACCGCGGATACGCCGAACAACGCCTTCACATCCACAATGCCAATGCCCCTCAGCTCGATCAGATGCTTCGTCACATCCGGCGCCGAACCAATCAATGTATCATCGCTTACCTTTCGCAGCTCCACCACGTCGTCTGTCACCAGGCGGTGTCCCCTCTTGATCAGCTCCAGAGCCGCCTCTGATTTACCGATACCGCTCTCGCCTGTAATCAGCACGCCCTCGCCGTACACATCTACCAACACCCCGTGAACGGAAATGCAGGGAGCAAGCTTTACGTTCAGCCATCGAATGACCTCCGCCATAAAAGAAGAAGTCGTCTTTTTTGTGGAAAGAACCGGTACCTTGTGAGTCAGCGCCGCCTGCATGAAAATAGGATCCGGCATCATTTCCCGGCAAAATACGATGGCGGGCACGTCGCCTCTGAGAAGCTCATCATAGATCTCCCGCTTTCTCTCGTCACTCATGCTTTCCATGTAGGTGTACTCCACGAAGCCCACGATCTGAAGCCGGGTGGCATCAAAATGCTCAAAATATCCGGCAATCTGAAGGGCAGGCCTGTTGATATCCGGCTGTGTGATACGGATTCCCTTTATATCGATCTCCGGCGTCAGGTTATCCAGCTTCATCTTTTCGATCATACGGGTAAGCGTTACATATTCCATTCCCTGTTTCCCTCATTTCTGTGCTGTTTACTGTCCTGAATAAGGTTATTGTACCATAAGCTAAAATTTATGGGAAGTTCTTTTCGTTATGTTTCGCGTTCCTCCTTTTTTCGGAAATATCCATATATTTCCTCAGCCGCACGTCTGTTCAGCTCCGGCAGCGCCGCCAATTCCTCCACAGAAGCCTGACGGATCTCTTCAATGGATTTAAAACTACGCATCAAGGCCTTTCTTCTGGCTGGTCCCACCCCCGGAATATCATCCAGAACTGATTTTACCTGCGTCTTGCTGCGCAGGGAACGGTGGTATTCGATGGCAAACCGGTGAGCCTCGTCCTGAATCCGGGTAATCAGCTTAAAGCCCTCGGAGCGGGTATCGATGGGCAGCTCTATATTGTTAAAATAAAGTCCCCGGGTACGGTGGTTGTCATCCTTTACCATGCCGCAGACAGGGATGGAAATTCCCAGCTCCTCCAGCACGGACAGAGCAATATTCACCTGCCCCCGGCCTCCATCCATCATCAAAAGATCGGGAAATTTTGTAAAGCTCCCGTATTCCCGTTCCAGCTCCTTCTCCTCCAGCTCCCTGCTCTCCTCTATACCATGGCGGAAGCGTCTGGTCAACACCTCCCGCATGCAGGCATAATCGTCGGGACCGGTGACGGTCCGAATCCGAAACTTCCGATAATCGCTGGGCTTGGGTTTTCCCTTTTCAAATACGATCATGGAGCCCACGTTTTCAAAGCCGTTGATATTGGATATGTCGAAGGCCTCCATTCTCTCGATACGGGACAATCCCAGTACATCGGCAATCTCCTTCACCGCACCGATAGTCCTGCCCTCTTCCCTCTTCAGCCGCTCCCTGTCCTGGTCCAGAATGTGCTTTGCATTCTGAGCCGCCAGCTCCACCAGCTTTTCCTTGGAACCGATCTTAGGCACTCGGATATGTACCCTGCCGCCCTTACGCCCGGACAGCCATTTTTCGATCAATTCCCTGTCTCCGATCTCATACTGCAGCATCAGCTCCCGGGGAATAAAAGGCGTCCCTGCATAAAACTGCTTCACAAAGTTTTCCAGAATACCGGCCTTGTCTCCCTCCGACACATGTGTCATATAATAATGCTCCCGGCCTATCAGCTTGCCGTCTCTCACAAAAAATACCTGCACCACCGCCTCGGTCTCATCCTGATACAGCGCCAGAATATCCTTATCCTCGCCTACGCTGTCGGTAATCTTCTGTTTCTGAGACACCTGCTTCACGCTGTTGTACAGATCCCTGTATCCTGCCGCCGCCTCAAAGTCAAGCTCTTCTGCAGCCGCCTTCATTTTGGATTCCAGGTCCTTCAGAATCAGATTATAGTTGCCGTTCAGAAACTCCAGGGCCTGAGACACCTGCTCCCGATACTGCTCCTTGTTCACATAGCCCTGACAGGGAGCCAGACATTGCTTGATATGATAATTCAGACAGGGACGCTCCAGCCCAATATCTCTTGGCAGGCTTCGATTGCAGGTTCTGAGACAATACAGCTTGTTCAAAAGCTCAATGGTATCCTTCACGGCTCCGGCACTGGTATAGGGGCCGAAATATCTGGATTTATCTTTTTTCATAACCCGGGAAAACAAAATCCGGGGAAACTCCTCTCCCACGGTAACCTTGATATAGGGATAGGTCTTGTCATCCTTCAGCAACGTATTGTATTTTGGAGAATTTTCCTTGATCAGATTATTCTCCAGCACCAGCGCCTCCAACTCGGAATCCGTGACAATATATTCAAATCGGGCGATCAAAGACACCATCTTGTCGATCATTGGTCCCCGTCCGATATTTTCCCGAAAATAAGAGCGCACCCGATTGTGCAGATTCACAGCCTTTCCCACATATAAAATGACATCTTTATCATCTCTCATGATATAGACGCCCGGCTCCTTGGGAAGCTTTTTCAGCTCTTCTTCAAAATTAAACATTTCCGCTCCTGCTTTTTTGCCACTGTCAGCGTCAGCCCATATTCCTTCTGACTATTGCAACAGCCCTGTGCCAATCATGGTACAGGGCTGTTATCTTATCTTTTATTTTGGGGGTTCAGCCCTGGGCAAAGCTTCATCTTCTTCCGGCGCCTGTATCAGTCCACTCTTCGGTTGGAAAATCTTCCCACTGCCGAAGCCTCCTGCTCCGGCCCGGAAGCCTGTGGGCCCTCGCTTTCAGCGCCAGAGGTCTGAGTCTCCCCAGTCTCCGAGGCAGTCTCTCCATTGTTCTCCGGTTCCGAGCCTGCTGTTTGGGCCCCTTCCTCCCTTTGAGACTGCTTGTCAGAATCATCTTTATGGGAAACCGCCTCCGGCGCCTCCGCCGGTTCAGGAACTACCACGGGCCCCGGCATTTGAATCACTGCCTCCGGGGTTTCCCCTCCATCTGTGGACTTATCGTTCTTTTCCTGTTTCTTTGCTTCCTCGTCCTCTTCCGGCTCGGGAATTCCCTTGGCCTCCCGGAAAATCTTCATAAAGTCTTTTCCGGTGATGGTTTCCTTTTCGATCAAAAACTCCGCCAGCTTATCCATTACATCCCGGTTTTCCCGAAGCATTTCCAATGCCTTCTGATAGCTTTCCTTCAGGATCTCCACCACTTCCTGGTCCACCTCAGCCGCCGTATTGTCACTGCATTTTAAAACCATTCTGCCGTCCAGATACTGACTTTCCACAGTGGCCAGTCCCATAAGGCCGAACCGCTTGCTCATGCCGTAACGGGTCACCATGTTCCGCGCCAGATCCGTAGCCCTCTCAATATCATTGGCGGCGCCGGTGGTCACCGTATCAAAAACGATCTCCTCCGCAGCACGTCCTCCCACCAGGCTTACCAGCATATCTCTCAGCTCAGCCTCTGTATTCAGATATTTTTCTTCCTCCGGCACATGCATCACATAGCCCAGCGCCCCCATGGTGCGGGGTACGATGGTAATCTTCTGTACCGGTTCGGAATTCTTCTGAAGAGCGCTGACCAGCGCATGGCCCACCTCATGATAGGACACGATCCGGCGCTCCTCCTTGTTCATAATACGATCCTTCTTCTCCTTACCCATCAGCACCTGCTCCACAGCATTGAACAGATCCTTCTGGCAGACATATTCCCTTCCCTCTTTCACCGCATTGATAGCGGCCTCGTTAATCATATTGGCCAGATCCGATCCTACGGCGCCGCTGGTAGCCAGAGCGATGGCATCCAGATCCACGGTCTCATCCATTTTCACATCCTTGGAATGCACCTTCAGAATCTCCACACGTCCCTTCAAATCCGGTTTATCCACAATAATACGCCTGTCAAAACGGCCCGGCCTCAGAAGCGCCTTGTCCAGAATCTCGAAACGGTTGGTGGCTCCCAGAATCAGAATACCCTTGGAGCTGTCAAATCCGTCCATCTCCGAAAGAAGCTGATTCAGAGTCTGCTCCCGCTCCTCGTTTCCGTTTCCGCCGTATTGAGAGTCACGGCTTCGCCCGATGGCGTCAATCTCATCTATAAAAATAATACAGGGCGCATTCTTATTGGCCTCTCTGAAAAGATCTCTCACACGGCTGGCGCCCACACCCACATACAATTCCACAAAATCAGACCCGGTCAGGGAGAAGAAGGGTACCTTTGCCTCTCCCGCCACAGCCCTGGCAAGCAGAGTCTTACCTGTTCCGGGAGGTCCCACCAGCAGAGCCCCCTTGGGCAGCCTGGCGCCGATCTTGGAATATTTGCCGGGGTTGTGAAGGAAGTCCACCACCTCCACCAGGGATTCCTTTGCCTCGTCCGCACCAGCCACATCCTTGAAGGTAACTCCTGTCTCCTTCTGGACATAAACCTTGGCATTGCTCTTGCCCACACCCATGGGGCCGGCGCCTCCGCCCATTTTACGAAATAAAAAGCCAAGCAATATCCACATCAGAAGCACCGGAAGCACCACGGAGATGATGATCTCCAGGAAACGCCCGGAATTATCGCTGAGAATCCGCTTTCCGTCCACGCCGTGAGCCTCCAGCCGGGAGGTCAGGGTATCCATATCCTCCATCAGGATCGCGGAGTATTCCTTCACCACAGGCTGTATCCGGAAGCCGTAGCCCTGCAGCGGAATCTGCGTGGCCGTTTCATTAGCAGCGGCTGCATCCGACTTCAGGGTAAAAATGACTTCCCCTGTACTCTGCAGCTTCACCGTATTCACATTATCCGATTCCAGCTCCTGCAAAAACTGTGTATAGCTGACCTCCTCCGCATCTGCACCGCCGCCCAGCATCACACTGTAGAGAAGCCATACGATCACAAGAGTGCTCATGGCCGCCAGCACCATAGTCAGGATATTTGGTCTTCTGGGGTCGCTGCCGTTGTTTCCTCCGCCGCCGTTTCCGTTATTATTGCCCCCAGGCATATTACCACGGTTTCCGTTATTGTATCCCCCACCGTTATCGTACTGATTCATTTGATTGTCCATAGTAACTCCGTTTCTTTTTCATTTCCCGCCGACGATCACAATTTCGTTGACGAAACTGAATCTACTTTATTATAGAGATTCGTATTTCATAAATCAATAGCATAAGTATGAAAAAAACGTTCCATCTCTTAAAGATTTCTAAACTTTTTGCCATTCCAAAGCCGCAAAAACTATGGTACAATAACCTTATACATGGCATATATTGGCCGCATGGCCTTCTTAGCGTAAATTGCATGGCAATTTATGCTGCAATATCCTTATTCACAACACGAAAGGCAGAAGATGAAAACCGGTTTTGACAACGAAAAATATTTGAAAATGCAATCCCAGCACATCAAGGAACGCATCGACCAGTTCGGCGACAAGCTTTATTTGGAGTTCGGCGGAAAGCTTTTTGACGATTACCATGCTTCCCGCGTGCTTCCCGGCTTTGCGCCCGATTCCAAGCTGCGCATGCTGATGCAGCTTTCCGACTATGCAGAAATCGTTATCGTTATTAACGCCGCCGATATCGAAAAAAATAAGATCCGGGGCGATCTGGGAATTACCTATGACGTGGATGTTCTGCGGCTTCGGGATGAGTTCCTGCAAAAGGGACTCTATGTGGGAAGCGTGGTTATCACTCATTATTCCGGCCAAAACAGCGCAAACCAGTTTAAGGCCCGGCTGGAAAAGAAAAATATCCGGGTGTACCTCCACTACACCATCGAGGGATATCCCTCCAATATTCCGCTGATCATCAGCGAAAACGGTTTTGGGCGCAACGATTATATCGAAACCACAAGACCTCTGGTGGTAATCACTGCCCCGGGCCCGGGAAGCGGCAAGATGGCCACCTGCCTCTCTCAGCTGTACCACGATAACCTGCGGGGGATCAAGGCCGGCTACGCCAAATTTGAGACCTTTCCCATCTGGAATATCCCGCTGAAGCATCCTGTAAATCTGGCTTATGAGGCTGCTACCGCGGATTTGAACGATGTCAACATGATCGACCCCTTCCATCTGGAAGCCTACGGAAAGACTACCGTCAACTACAACCGCGATATTGAGATCTTTCCCGTGCTGAACGCCATTTTTGAGGGCATTTACGGAAGCAATCCCTATAAATCTCCTACTGACATGGGTGTCAACATGGCAGGCAACTGTATCATCGACGACGAGGCCTGCTGTCAGGCATCCTGTGCGGAAATCATACGGCGCTATTATGCCGCCCTGAATAAGGTGATGCGGGACGAGGGCTCCGAAAATGAGGTCTATAAAATTGAGCTTCTCATGAAGCAGGCCCGGATCACCACAGATGACAGACGTGTCACTGTAGCCTGCCGCCAGCGTGCGGAAGCCCTGAATGTGCCCACCGCCGCCATTGAGCTTGGCAACCGTCACATTATCACCTCTAAGACCTCCGACTTCCTGGGTGCATCCGCCGCCCTGCTGCTGAATGCCCTGAAGTATCTGGCCGGAATCGATCATGATATTCAGCTGATCAAGCCCGAGGCCATTGAGCCGATCCAGAACCTGAAGGTCCGCTATCTGGGAGGGAAAAACCCCAGACTGCACACCGATGAAGTGTTGATCGCACTGGCACTGGCGGCCAGCACCGACGAGAACGCCAGGCGTTCCATGGAACAGCTGCCTAATTTGAAGGGCTGCCAGGTACATACCTCCGTAATGCTCTCTGAGGTGGATATCAAGATCTATAAAAAGCTGGGGGTAGATCTGACCAGCGAAGCCATTCAAGCTCCTAAAAAAAGATATTAATAAAGCACTGTTGATTTAAAAAATCAGGCGGGGAATACTCTTTTCAGAAATCCCCGCCTGCACCAAATTCACAGCATTCTCACAGCTTCTTCAGATAATTCCCATCCACGCTGACACCCTCATTCACCACAATAAATGCTTGAGGATCATATTCGCGTATGATGGTCTTCAGACGGTTAACCTCATATTTGGACAGCATGATGTACAGTACATGGGAACGCTCATAGGTATAGGCGCCCAGCGCAGACCATTTGGTGATCCCTCGGCCCAGCTCCTCAAAAACCTTCTTTTCCAGTGCAGAGGTATCCGCCTTTGTGATCACATGGACCTCCACATTGATATTCTGTGTATGCACCTTATCCATGGCCACGGAGTACACCGCCGCATAGATAACGGAATACACCACCGTCCCTATGTCAAACAGGAAAATACAGGCTCCGTAAAGCACCAGATTCACCAGCAGGTTTACCTTGCCAACACTGAAATCTCTCTTCCATTTGATCAGCAGGACTCCCACCACATCCGTTCCTCCGCCGGAAGAGCCCATGCGCAGCATGATCCCCACCCCTGCGCCGGATATGATGCCCCCTACCACACAAGCCGCCATGACATCCTCCACGATAACCACCGTGGGAATCAGGGAAATAAACAGGGTGATGGCAGTGACTGAAGCCAATGTTTTTACCAGAAACATTCTGCCGATTCTGCTGAATGCCACCAGGAAAATCGGTACATTTATAATATAGTATATTACACCGGCTATATCAAAGGACTGAAATCTAAGGCCAAAAGCATCCGCCAGCACAGTGCGGATCACCTGGCAGATGCCCATGAGCCCGCCTGTATACAGCTCAGCGGGCACCACAAATAAATTGATCCCCGCCGCATACAGCAGGGCGCCGAAAACGCCGCCCAGCATTCTTTTTCCTTCGTATTTCAATGTAGCTCTGTTCATCTTATTTCAATGCATTCTCCACTTTATCTTTCAGATCCTTGGCAGACATTGCGCCCATAAAGGTAGCCGCCGGCTTTCCGTCCTTGAAAATAATAAATGTGGGAATGCTGGAAATGCGGTATCTCTGAGCAACCTGCAAATTCTCGTCCGTATTGCATTTTCCCACCTTGACACGGCCGTCATATTCCTCCGCAAGCTTTTCCACAATAGGCGCCATCATCTTGCAGGGACCGCACCAGTCCGCAAAGAAATCCACCAGCACCGGAACCGATGACTGCAGAACCTCTTCTTCAAAATTTTCCGTCGTAAATCTGAATTCCATTTGTCTCCTCCTTCTTTTGGGCATTTCCAGCGCAATTTTCCGCCGGCTGCCCCAAATTGACATCAAACCTTAAACTGCTGCCGACTAACTTTGTTTATCGGCAAATTATATATTTGCAGATGGGATTGCCCATGGCGGAAAATTTTTCCTCATATTCCGTCATAACATTTCCCTCCATCAGCACCACGTCGCCATGCAGATCATAAGTAACCATGCTGGCCTTCCAGCCTGCAGGCTCAAGCTCTGCCACCGCAAAGTCAAAAAGCTCCCGGTTGTCCGTCTTGAACTCCAGACTTCCGTCCCTTTTCAGGATCAGGTCATAGCGGGCCAAAAACTCCCTGGATGGAAGCCGCCGCTTTGCATGCCTGTCCTTGGGCCAGGGATCCGAGAAATTGAGATAAATTCTGTCTACCTCCCCGGGACCGAAAACCTGAATAATATTCTCTGCCTCCATCCGCAGAAACTTCAGATTGGGCAGCTCCTCCTGATCCATCTTCTGAACCGCCCGAAGCAGCACACTGGAATACTTCTCAATCCCTACATAATTAATGTACGGGTGTTCCTTAGCCATAGTATATATAAATTTCCCTTTTCCCATACCGATTTCAACACGAATGGGATTCTCATTTCCGAATATTTTGTTCCAGCGCCCCGGACACCGGGACTGCACCGCCTCCTGCACCACATAGGGACTGTCTACAATGACCTCTCTGGCTCCCGTTATATTACGCAGTCTCATACCTATTCTCCAGTTGACTTCTCCGGTTACTATTCACGGCTTCACCGCAAAGAGCATCCTTCTCCATCCTTACATACTGTACTTTATCTTTCCAAACTTGTCAATGCATTGCTTTTCAGTGTATAATACCCCTATAACAGCTCAGCCAGTCCATACAAATGACAAAAAATCGTGCTCGCACGAATTTTTTGCCACTTGTATGGACTGAGGGAGCGCCATCCTATGAGCAAAGACAGCCGCGAAGCGGCGAAGAGTTCCGCAGGAACGGCTTTGCGAATGGCGCGGGCTGAGCGGATGACGACCCGCGATGCGGCAAAAAGTGCCGCCGTATGCGGCACTTGGCCAATGGCGCGGGCTGAGCGGATGACGACCCGCGATGCGGCA
>ERZ779621.113-NODE-113-length-55729-cov-9.303553_pt1 | contig 55729 bp, 48 predicted proteins | sample MGYA00514215_ERZ779621 | MGnify/ENA primary metagenome ERZ779621 (study PRJEB29562, sample SAMEA4376715) | mouse gut metagenome | isolation source: Cecum | study: EMG produced TPA metagenomics assembly of the A DSS colitis mouse model was used to assess the...
TTGTCTTGTATTTGTCCGACACTAAGGAATAATACACGGTCCGGATACCATCGGCAGCCTTGGCAAAAATGCCGGCCCGGGCCTTCGGCATCTGATCCTGGCCGAAAGCATAAACCGTGTCCAACGAAAAATTCACGGTCATAACGGAGGACGTAAACTTGCTCACCGCCACCAGAACGGAATTGTCCGCTCCGGTAAGGCTGGTGGTATACAAAGCGATCTCGTCCGGGTATTCTGCCATATCGTCGATAAAGATCTCCGCCTTATCCAGATATGTCAGAATCGCCCCGTTGATCCCAAATTCCGATTCCGTCTGAAGCTCAAACCGGATATGCTGCAGAATGGTCTTGTACGCCGCCAGATAATCCGGTATCTGCGGAAGATACTGAGTCATCTTCCAGGTCCTGTGCTTGTCGGCATCCTGACCGGATATTTTCTTGATGTCCAGGGAAAGCTGGGTCACATGCTCCGCAATCAGCTGTCCGTACCGCCAGGCGGACACCACAGGCTCCATTTCCGTCTTCAGGGTCAGCACATGCTCCCCGGCAGACAGATAAATATAGTAAGGATTTCCCTCCCCATCCGAAAGCACCTCGTTGGCCCAGCCGCTGTCACTGTAGGGAAAGGCATAGCACTCCAGCTCCTTGAAGGGCACCTTCCCGTCAATGCGGATGCTTTCGTAGGAATGGAACTCCTCCTTGTTGTTCATGTAATGGAAACCCAGCTGATACAATCCCGCCTTTTCCACCGTCAACGCATAGCTGATCTGGTTGCCGGGTTTGGTCCAGGACAGGGTATTTAACAGCTTGTATTCCGTATCATAGGGCGTCATGGCCGGATCCGCAGTGGACTTGTAGATGATCTCCGCGGAATTTTTGATCAGATAATCCGTGGCACCAATGACAATGGTATCGTCCTTTGATACCGGCTGTTCCCCCGCATACATAGCCCTGTATTCCTCATAGGAGGGCGTCTCATCCCCAGGCGCCTCCACGTACAGCGTTCCCAGCGCCAGCCCGTCATTGGAGCGGTTTGTCAATGTGATCACATTTTCCCCCGCCTCCAGGGTCATATACAAGGGATGGGTGGAGGAGTATGTATTGTTGTAGAGCCACGTGTGATTCCACTGCTCCACTCTGCTCTGAACCGGGGCGATCTCATCCCCGTAACGATCCTTCAGATACTCCTCCACGGAATCCTGCCAGTAGAGAGACAGCTCCACGGTCTTCCACTCCTGATACGGCGCTTTGCCGTTCAGGTTTACCTCCACCGTATAGTCAAGATAGGAATTTCCGGCGGAAAAATAATCCACCGCCAGATAATAGACCCCTGCCTGATCCACATTTACTTTATACTCAACACTCTCCCCATACCTCAAAACCGAAGCCTTTTCCCCGTAGGCCGGCAGTCCCTGGTCCGGCTCGTAGGCCGTTCCTCCCTCGGGAGACGCCGTATGGCTTCCCGCACCCGGACCCTCGTCCAGATACATCAGATAATCCGTATACATGTAGTCCGAAGAGACAAGGGAACCTGACAAAAGCTCATAGGCCTGCCTCAGTTCCTCAGGGCTGACATCCTCCACGTATTCGGCATGGTTCCTGCTGAAAACCAGATAAAGGCCCCCTCCGCACACTGCGGCCACGGCAGCCCATATGATTCCTTTTTTTAAGATCCCCGCCATTTTCGACTTCATGAATGTGCTCCTTTTGAAAAGGAAGGGCAAGCCCTTCCTTTGATGTTTGTACTGTTACCTTCCCGCATCAGCGGAATTGCTGGTTCTTTCCTTAAAAATCCGAGTCGGTCAGTCCATAGTAATCCTTCAGTCCTTTTTTCAGGTTCTCCTGAGCCTCTGCAAACCTCTCTCTGGATTTCGTATTCCAGTCAGGCAGATTTGCCTTGATGGTGTCAAGCCAGCTGGGATCGTTCTCACCCACACCGGATACTGCGCTGTTGGTCATGTTTTCCCACTCATACAGGCAGCTGGTCTCCGTGCCGTCCACCATCACCTTGCAGGGATAGCACTTGTCGGAGTAGTCGTAGATAGCGCCTTCCTCCCACAGCTGCAGCACATACTGGAAGCCGGGCATCAAATCTTCGTCAGCAAAACGGGCATGGCCGCCGCCGTTGTACCAGATATCCATCTGTTTGTCAAACTCCTCGCCGGTGACCAGCGGGAAGGAATCATTCAGAGCAGTCTTCATAGTGCCGTTGTCATTGTACATCTGATCCGCTCTGGCCTGCATGGCCTCGGTGGAACCACACCAGTAGGAACCGAAGGCATACGCCAGATCCATTCTTGCCTTTTCCTCATCGCTTAATGCCGGATCTCCGTCATCCATTGCAAAATTGTGCAGCGCCATGGGATCAATTACGATACCCACGTTGTTCCCCCGGTAATCCGTGGAGGGTCTGGGATAAATGTCCCAGTCGCCGGACTGAATGGCATTCTCGGGCCATGTGCCGTCCTCGTTCTGTCCCAGAGCAGCAGAGTTAAAGAACCAGGGGTCACCTGCGTTTGTCAGCACATAATTCTTGCAGAAGAACTTATAGCTCCACCATCCGCCGTCATCCATGATCGATGCATCGATGGCTCCCTCGTTGTACTTTGCCCAGACTTCAGAGGAAGACCACTTGGGAATATAGTCCAGCAGGCTCATAACCTGATCGGAGGCAATGTCCACCTCCTTGCCCTCGCGCAGCGCGGCGTTTACGGTATCTACACCGGTGCCGATGAACTGTGTGGAGGAAGCTCCGTAGATCAGGCCCCAGAACCTGGTATTGTCAGCCGAAGTGACAAAATCCGTGTAATCGTCGATGGTCCAGTCGGGATCGGGAGCGTCGATGTTGTTCACCTCCGCCAGCTCACGATTCACATACACACCCCAGGGGATCATATACTGAGGAAGTCCTGCCTGCACGCCATAATAGTTCATCATGTCCATAATAGAGCTGTTGAAGGACTGGTACAGAGGATCGTCGCTGTACACGGACAGATCCGCCACCATGCCGTCGGCCACATCCTGGGGAAGCATCATGGAGCAGTAAATGTCAGGATACTTTCCGTGTTCCGCCCGGAAATTTTCCAGCTCCTGGCTCCAGGAGGTGTCGTTGCTGTTTCCGTCATCAGTCTTGGCATACAGATTAATCTTTACATTAGGATACATTTCATTGAATTTCTTTGCCATGGCATATACCATAGCCACATTACCGCTTGTCAGGTCCTCCTGCTCGGAAGCGTCCCAGTGTCCCATATCGGTATGGTAAACGCTGTCCCCCGACCAGGTCATAATGTCGATCTCGCCGCTCACATTGGGATCCAGGGTCATGTAAAACGGATCCTTTGCCTCTTCCTGGCCGTTGTCGGCATCCCCTCCGTTTCCATCGTCCTGGCTGCCGTTTCCGCCTTCCTGGCCGCCGGAGCTCTGTCCGGTGCTGTTGCCCGCAGGCTGATCATTTCCGTCATTTCCGCATCCGGCAAGCATTCCCACAGTCATAGACACTGCCAGCAGCAGTCCCAAAACCTTCTTTACTTTCATAAATATCCTCCTTTTCTATTGAAAACAGGCCTTTGCCCTGCCATTTGTCTTATTTGCAGAGCATTGTTGGGAAAATAACGCTTCCCGCCTGTCACAACCAAGTCAACTACTGTCCGCCCCACTCCAGGATCACGGCTCTGGCGCCTCCGGTCATTACCCCGTCGCCCTCCTCGTTGATAATATGACTCATACCGGGATTTCCGGTAATCATCACCGTACAGATATGATGCACACGGACATCTGCGTCCTCCGGCACCTCCATGGCGCTGTGAAGCTCTACCTGGGCATCCCGGTTGTACAGGTAAATCCCCAGCCCCCAGGACTCATGGTTCTTCGCCGTATCGGTGAGCTTTATGGAGGCGAAGCCGTTAACTGCGCCCTCATGGCTTTTCCAGCTCTCCTGATCCGGCACATCGTAGGGGATCTCACACTGGTAGAAAATGATTTTCCCGTTCTCTCCCTCCCAGATGGTCTGGTATTCCTGAAAATGCTCCACCATCAGCGCGTAAATGGTCACATCATCCCCGGCTACCCGGATCCCATTGGCGGCCCGATTCTTCTCCCAGCCCACACCGGAGCCGTGGTCAGCCCTCCATACCCAGAAATTGTCACCGATTACATGATCCTGATATATGTTCACACAGCATTTCACATCCGTGTTATATCCCTTGGCGCCGCCCACCCGGAAAAACAGATCCGCCAGCAGCGTGGCAGGTTCCGATTCGCCGGTTCCTTCCGCCGCAGACTCATTTTGAACTGCGCCTTCCTCCGGTGCCGCCTGCGTCTCCCGGTCCTTTTCCGGTTCGCTTCCCACCTTCAGCAGATACTCCGTTTCACCGGGGCCCGCATCAAAAAGAATTCCCGCAAGAGTGATCCTGGCGTCCCCCGCCGTCTCCATACAGGCATTTTCCTCCATGGAGCGCAGTGTAGCCAGCCCTGTGCCCAGCACAATGGTTCCGTCCCGCTCCACCCGGATAGGCTCCGTCAGCTGATAGATGCCGGGAGTCAGAAACAAATGCTTTCCGGACTCCAATGCGGCATTGATAGTTTCCGCCGTATCCTCAAAGGGCCTGGCTATGTAAAAATCCTCTATAGGATGAAATTCTCCCGGCGTCCAGTCCACGCCCACAGCTTCCCGGCGCACGTCAGGAACGTATACGCCAAAGCCCCGCTCCGCGTCATAGGTCAGATAAGGCTTTTCCCGGATCTCCTCCACCACGGGCACATCCGTGTAGGCGTGCTCCGGCCAGGTTCCCTCCGGAGTCTTTCCCTCCTGAATGCCCGCAAATACCATATTCCAATTCTCCCCCAGCCAGGCGCCCCAGTCACAGTTTCTGGAAAGCCACTGCTGCTGGCTTCCGGAATTCACCGCCAGCTCCACCTTGCTGTTGGAGAGAAACCCTCCGCTGCTCCAGCCGTTGGCATCATGCAGATATATGGTTTTTTCCAGATGCACCCGCCTCATAAAGGTTGCCTGAGATACTGCCCAGGTCACGTAATCTCTTGCGGACAGATTCTCTATCCCTCTCCAGAAATTGCAGGTGGCGTTATGATTATTGTTATCCCCCAGCCATCTGGCGTCACATCCCACCGTATACAGCGAAACCTCATCCGGCATGGCTCCCAGACCGGCCAGCTGGGTGTAAAATCCCACCTTGGGCCGGATACTGTCGTCGTACTCCCCCGGCAGAAAATATACCGCATACCGGGCATCGCCGAACTGATTGGTCTCCTGCCTTCCCCAGAGAGCGTCCAGCTCCTGCTGTACCGCCTCCGGATCATCCTGGGGAGCGAAAAACCAGACGTTTTCTCCGAAGCTTTCCAAATGATACTGTGTTCTCCCCGGAAGGATGCCCTCGCCGGATAGGATGCTTTCTTCGGATTCTCCCAAAAGACCCTCCGCTCCTGAATCTGCACCTTCTTCAGACCCACTGCGGGATTCCCCGTTTTCCGGTTCCTTATTTTCCGTTTCTTTATTTTCCGCTTCTTTATTTTCCGATTCCATACTCTCCTGCCGGCCCGGGGAATCAGCTTTCCCTCCGGCTTCCGAATCCTCCGTCCGGCCGCAGGCGCATAAGCATAAGCTTCCTGCCATCATCATAGCCGCCGCAAAACAGCATCTCCTGCCCTTCATATCAAACATCTCCTGCCCCTCGTCTCCTGAACTGCTTCCGGCATTTCACACATATGCCAAACTTCCCAAAAAGAAAAACGTTTTTGTTATTTATCATTATGATATCAATAATCCCTTTTGTCAACAAAAACGTTTTTGTTTTTTCAATTTTTATATAATATTCCCAAAATCAAATCGCAATAATTGTACTTTTTCACAAAACCTTTTCCGCAAGGTTACGATTTACGGCTCCTGTGGTAAAATGTCCTTAATCGTGGCATGTAATGGCCGTATGGCAATTTATGGTAAAGTCTCACAGGAGGTATGATATGCCCAAAATAGTGATTATCGAAGATGATCCTGCCATTCGGGAAGAGCTGGCCCTTTTGCTGGCAAACGAAGGCTTTCAGACCGCTGCTATTACCGATTTTACTGATGTTCCCAAACAGGTCAGTGCGTCTTCTCCTGACCTGATCCTGTTGGACCTGGGACTTCCGGGCCGGGACGGCATGTCCCTGTGCGCCCGCATCCGAAAGAACAGCTCCACCCCCATCATCTTTATCACCAGCCGGGACTGTGCTTCGGACGAACTGCGGGCCCTGAGTCTGGGCGGGGACGATTATATTACCAAGCCCTATAATATCCCGGTGCTGCTGGCCAGGATCAAGGCAGTTCTGCGCAGGTCCGGTGCTCTGTCCGGCAGCGGGGCTGAGCCGGATGTCCTGGAAGCGGGCGGATTAACCCTGCGCCTGACCCGGGGAACGGCCTGTGCAGGGGACGCGTGTGTGGAATTGACACGAAATGAGCTGAAAATTTTAGCCTTCCTCATGTCCCACGCCGGAGAGATCATCTCCCGGGCCGATCTGATCGATCAGCTGTGGGACAGTCAAATTTACATCGATGACAACACTCTAAGCGTAAATATAACACGCCTGCGAGGCAAACTGGAGGAAATCGGCCTGCCCGGCTTTATCAAGACCCGGCGGGGAATGGGGTATCAGCTATGACTATCGGAGAATTTCTATCTGACCGCCTGGACCGGCTTCTGATTCAGGTAATCTGCATTGCGTCGGCAGTGCTCTTTCTCAAGGCAACCGGTACCCAGTCCGGAATTCTTATAATTTTGATTCTGGCTCTTGTTCCAGTCCTTGGAGCGCTGCAGCTGTTCGATTTTTTCCGCCAGCGGATCCGGCTTCGGGAATTAGAGGCCATTTTGGAGGGACTGGATCAGAAATATCTGTTTGCCGAGTGTGTCCCGCCCCCAAAGAGCCTGTATGAACGGCGGCTCTTCGACCTGACCCGCCGGGCGGGACGGGCTATGACCGAAGCGGTATCCGACGCCAGGGCCGCTCAGCAAGAGTACCGGGAGTATGTAGAACAATGGGTCCACGAAATCAAGACCCCTATCACCGCCGCCCGGCTTATGTGCCGGAACATGGAGTCTCACCTGCGCCGCAAAATGAGCTTTGAGCTGGATCAGGTTCAGGATCATGTGGAACGGGCCCTGTTTTATGCCCGGGTGGGAAGCCCGGAGCGGGACTGCATTCTGCGCCGGATATGGCTGGCGGAAATCGTGGATCAGGCTGTGGCAAATCACCGCACCCTCCTGATCCAGAGCGGCACCCGGGTAGAGACCGGGGGACTGGAATGCTTTGTGTATACCGATGAAAAATGGACCGCCTTCATTCTGGGCCAGCTTCTCCAGAATGCCGCCCGCTACAGCGGAAAAGATCCGGTGATTCAAATCTCCGCACGGCCTCTGGGAAAACAGGTACAGCTCACCGTCCGTGACAACGGAATCGGCATCCCCGCTCATGAGCTCCCCCGGGTCTTCGACAGGGGCTTCACCGGCAGCAATGGCCGTCACAGATACAATTCCACCGGAATGGGGCTGTATCTGTGCAAAAAGCTGGCGCGTTTCTGGAGCTGGGACTTCAGATTGCCTCCCGGGAAGGCGCGGATACCACAGTAACACTGACCTTCCCCGCAAAGGAAAGCCTGTAGAGAATCTGTGAAATATGCGTTTGCCTTACAAAATTGTAAGAAAAATCAATATCACTTCGATACAACATCCTTTGTTTTTGGTTTACGATAGTCCCACAGACAAAGGAGGTACACAATGCTGCAAGTACAAAATATTGAAAAATATTATGGAAGTAAAAACAATGTCACCAAAGCTCTGGACCGGGTAAGCTTCGAAGTGGAGAACGGGGAATTTCTGGCTATCATGGGAGCGTCCGGCAGCGGCAAAACCACCCTGCTCAACTGCATCTCCACCATCGACACCATCAGCGCAGGCAAAATCCTGCTGGACGGAGTCAGCGTTGCCGACCTGTCGGAGACAGAGCTGGCCAGATTCCGAAGAGAGCGTCTGGGCTTCGTGTTCCAGGACTTCAATCTTCTGGACACCCTGACCATTGAAGAAAACATCGGCCTGGCGCTCTCCCTGAATCATGCCGATTCCAAAGAAGTGCCAAACCGGGTGCGGGAGACAGCCGGGAAGCTGGGCATTACCGAAATTCTGCCCAAATTCCCCTACCAGGTATCCGGGGGCCAAAAGCAGAGAGCCGCCTGTGCCCGGGCCATCGTGGCGGGACAATCTCTGCTTTTGGCCGACGAACCCACCGGAGCTCTGGACTCCAAATCGTCCAAAAACCTGTTGGACATCATGGACACCATGAACCGGGAAATGGGAGCCACTATCCTGATGGTCACCCATGATGCCTACAGTGCCGGCTACGCCAAACGGGTGCTGTTTTTAAAAGACGGCAGGGTCTTTAACGAACTGCTCAGGGGAGACCGGAGCAGATCCATATTTTACCACGAAATCCTGGATGTACTGGCTGCGTTAGGAGGTGATATCAGTGACGTTATTTAAACTCTCTTTACGCAACGCCAGACGCCAGGCCAGAGATTATATGGTATACTTTGTCACCGTGGTGCTGGCTGCCGCCCTGCTCTATTCCTTTAACGGACTGATATTTTCCCGGGAGATTAATACCCTGTCCCAGACCATGGAAATGCTGCCGGTGCTGATTGCTCTGGCCGATATAGTAGTGCTCTGTGTCTTTGGCTGGCTGGTGGCCTATGCCACCCGATTTATGCTCCTTCGCCGGGGCCGGGAACTGGGCACTTATCTTCTGATTGGTCTGGAAAACAAGCAGGCGGCCCGGCTGTTCTTTCTGGAGAATCTGGTCGTGGGGGGCTGTTCTCTGATACTGGGCATCATTCTGGGAGGATTGCTCTATCAGGCCTTCCGGGCCATGACGCTGGCTCTCTTCGGCCTGCCCTACCACTTTTCCTTCGGCTTTTCCGTCCCTGCCCTGGCACTGACTGCGGCAAGCTTCGCTCTGATCTATCTCTATGCCCTGGCCCGGAGCCGCAGATATATCCGCAAGGCAAAAATCCACGACCTCATCTACTATGACAGGCAAAATGAGGGCGTGGTCATTCAAACCGGCAGACGGCGCCTCCGGGTTTTTTCTGTGTCTATTGTGCTGGGTGTGGCAGGTACCCTCCTGCTGATGGCCGGAAATATGTCCTTGGGAGTCCTTGGGGCAGGGTGTGTGATCCTGTTCCTCTTCGGCTTCTTTCTCAGCTTTGCCTCCGGGGTTCCGGCATTTTTCGACAAACGGCCTTGGCAAAAGTACAGAGGTCAAAGCCTGCTGGTCTTCCGCACCCTTACTGCCAAGCTGGCCACCATGGGAGTGCTCATGGCCGTCATTTCCGTACTTTTTACCGCCACCTTCATCTGTGAGGGCTCAGGGCTGGTATTTCGCGGAATCTTTGTGGGCCGGGCATCGGAAAACACATGCTTTGACCTGTATATCGGCATGGATGATATGCAGCGGGATCATTCCGTCTATCTAGACTACATTACAGAAACTATTCCTGTGGAAAAATCCGTTCTGTATCAGGTCTATCTAAGCGGCAGCACTCAGATGCTGGATTATGTAAGCTCTCAGACGGCCTACTACAATTACAGCTATGATCAGGATCCCATTCTTAGCTACAGTGATTATGCTGCTCTGCGCTCCATCGCAGGCTGCAAGACCGCAGAACTGAAAGAAGGACAGTATCTCATCCACTGCATGACCTATCTGGAGCCCTGCCTGAAGGAGTACACACAGCCCCTGGTTCTGGGTAATACTTCTCTGACCCCGGGAGACATTTATACCGAACATCTGGCTCAGGGCGGCTGGACCTCCAATGGCCGCGGTTATATCCTGGTGGTTCCGGATGAAGCCGTGCAGGGTCTGACCGTCCACCACAGAGCCTACGCTGCCAAAACAGCTGTGCCGGTGACTCAGGACCAGTATGAGGCCATGACATACCTTCACAACGAGATCGTGGATTGGACCGAGTCCCAGGATTATATAACCACCAAAGCCAGGGAAGAAGCGGAGATTGCCTCTCAGACCGCCATCACCGTGTTTCCTCTGTACTACCTGGCCGTGGCTCTCACCATGACCGCCGCCACCATTCTCACCATCCAGCAGCTCAGCGAATCAGCGCATTACAGGCGCCAGTTCCTGCTGCTCCAAAAGCTTGGCATGAACCGGCGGGAGATGTCAAAAACCCTGCGGACCCAGTTCGCCATATACTATGCCATGCCCGCAGTACCGCCCATCCTCATCGGAGTACCCTTTATCCTGAACCTGTGCGGGGCTCCGGAGCCGGGAGTCATGACAGGCGCCTTTGGCCCCGCCGTGATCATCAGCGCCGCCCTGGGTATTTTCTTCCTGATTTACGCCGTTTATATCCTGCTGGCCTACACCAGTCTGAAACGAAATGTTCTGCCGGACTCGTTTTAGGAAAACGCTGGCCAAAGCTTTTCCTCAGCATGGTGCCATACTGCAAAAAGCCGCCCTCCGCAGAGGGTGGCTTTTTCAAATCAGCCAAACCGGCACATACCAGTTTTTCTCATCAACAGGGAGCAGGTCGGAAGCCATGCAAATAACGCTTCCGGCTCCCAGCTGCACCTTAAGTGTCTCCATTCCGCCAAAGTCTTTTGTTGTACAAACCCGATCCAAAACATGAAAATTTTTGATTGCGCCTCTCCCGGGTGACGCCGCTTTTTTTATTTCTATGGGAGACAGCACCCCGTTTTGATAAATCAGCAGGTCGATCTCCTTTTGATCTTTGTCCCTGTAATAAAAAATCGGAGGCTCCTTCCCGGCGTTCCAATAGCTTTTGTAAATTTCCGAAAACACATAGCTTTCAAATATGGCCCCTGACATTGCGCCTCTTTCCAGAGCCTCCGGATTCCCCCATTTTAACAGATACGCCGCCAGACCTGTATCTAAAAAATGAAGCAGCGGCATTTTTACGACACGCTTTAGGATATTGTTGTGATATGGCTGTACCAGCGCTATAATATGTGACGACACCAGAATCGACAGCCACTTTTTTGCCGTCGGCGCCGATATGCCTGCCGCACCCGCCAGTTCCTCATATACCACCGGTTTGGAAGTATGCGCTGCTACAATGGTCATAAAATTATAAAACTGCATCTCGTCGGCAACCTGTGCCAAATCACGAATATCCCGCTGCAAATACGTATCCACATAGGAGCGGTAATAGGTTTCCCAGTCAACATTTTCATCCGCATAGAGCTCCGGCATAGAGCCTTTAAATATCCTCTGATAGATTTCGTTTAATCCCCGTGGTTTTGCCACAGCCAGGCGATTCATCAAGTGTCCGGGATCCGTAGAAAACGGTTCGCTTGGAATCTGATATATTTCCGCATCAGACAATCCCGGCAAACTCACAATGCCTACACGCCCTGCAAGGCTTTCGCTTACATTTTTCATCAATCGAAAAGCCTGTGAGCCTGTAAGCCAGAAATCTCCCTTTCGTTTTGAACGATCCACACTCATCTTAATGTAAGGAAGCAGCTCAGTTGCATACTGAATCTCATCGATCAATACCGGAGCCGAATATCTTTGCAGAAACAGGGCCGGATCGCGTTTTGCAAGATATCTTGCATCAGGATCGTCCAGGGTTACGTACTTACGTTTTTCACCCGCTTCATTCTCTGCTTCTGCCAGCTTTTGCAGTAAAGTTGTTTTTCCGACCTGTCTTGGACCTGTTACTAAAAGCACCGGAAACATCTTTGATATCCCTGCAATCGTGTTTTCAGCCGCCCTCTTGATATATGCCATGACAATCCCTCCTTGTTTTCAATGTCAGGATCTGCCGATTTTCAAAATCCGGCTAAACTAAAATATAAATTTATTATAGACGGCATTTTTATTTTTGTCAATCAATGTATACTCCCTTATTCGCCCTTCCTGCGGCAGGAGCCTCTCTCGATCAATTCACCCTTTATCATGTGGATCTGGCCCTCCTTCTTTCCGGAAAGCAGCTCCGTCAGCTCCCTGATTGCCAGGCCTCCCTGCTCTGTAATGTGGGTGCGGATGGTAGTCAGGGCCGGCGTATACCATTGGCTCAGCTCAATATCGTCGCATCCCAATACACTGATATCCTCCGGCACGGAATAGCCGGCCTCCATCAGGGCCTTGATGCATCCAAAGGCGCTGTCGTCATTGCCTGCAAAGACAGCATCGGGAAGCGGCAGTCCTTTTTCCAGAAAGGCTTTAATCTCATCATAGGCCACAAACCGGTTAAACAGGGCGCTTATGTTATACTCCTGCTCCACAGGACAATTCTTCTCTCTCATATAATCCTCAAAGCCTGTCTGACGCTGCAGGCCGTCATAGGTCCAGTCCACGCCCCGCAGGGTCAGAATTCTCCGATGTCCCAGGGCATACAGATATTCTGCCGCCATACGGCCCGCCTGATAGGAATCAAACAGCACGCTGGAGGTATGCCGTTCCCGGATCTCCCTGTCCAGATAGACTACAGGAAACTCCATATCATACAAAAACCTCCCCTGCTCCTCTTTCAGTCCGCTGTGCAGAACCACGGCTCCGTCCACCCGCTTTCCCATCAAAAGCTGAAGCAGCCTCTCGCCGCTCTCTATGATAAAAATCTCCATCTCATAGCCGTGAAGTCCGCACTCATGGTGCATAGCTTCCATCAACACTCCATAAAAGCCTGATATGGACGAGGTAAAAAAGCCCAGCATACCCGTCTCGGCAGATTTCAAATTCTGGCCACTCCAGTCCGGTATATACTGCATCCGCTTTGCGATCTGCGCCACCCTGTCCCTGGTCTCCTGCTTCAAAACTCCCTGGCCGGAGAGCGCATGGGATACCGTGGTGATAGATACTCCGGCTTCCTTCGCCACATCCTTTATTGTAATTCTCTTCACGGCCCTTGTCCCTCCTTTAACTTCTCTCCGTTTACTTCTTTACTCCTACTTCTTTCATCTTACTTCTTTCCTTTTATTTCTCTTCCTTTACGGCTCTCTTTTTACTGGCCCGCCTGCTCCCTGATCTGTCGCACCACCGCCAGCTTTTGGGCAAAATGCTCTGTCCGGATCGGATCACCCCATTTTTGAAGAATCTCTTCGTAGGAATCATTTGCGCAGTCCGCTCTTTCCGGCTTTCCGAAATACCAGAAAAAGTTCGCCACATCTTCATTGGTTCCCTTATATGTCCAGGTGGTCCAGCTGATTCCGTACTCGTTGCAGATCTTCAAGCCGTGCATGTTCTGAAATTCTCCCACATACGCCGCCACATTATACCTTTCCGACCTCTTTGCCAGATCCGCCGCCAGCTCCCGGAAGGTTTCATCCCCATCGTACAGATGCAGCTGGTACATCATATTCGTCCATCCCATTTTTTCCGGATCCGGCAGATTGGTTATCCTCCAGATTCCCTCCACCGTGATAATATGGTCCTCATCCACCTGGCGTATGGCCTTTATCATTCTGTCGTAAATTTGGTTGCTCATCTCCCAGGACTCTTTCTGCCAGGGATCGTAGCTGTTTTCCCCTTCATATCCTCCGTTATTCTGGGGTTCATTCATAATGTCGTAAGCCGCCACGGTTACACAGTCCTTATACCTTTCGGCAATGGTGATCCAAAGCTTCTCCATGGTCTCCTGGCATTGCTCATCCGTATAAAGCCTGTTCTGGCACAGCGTTCCGCAGCAATGATCCATGCTTTGTCCGCCGGGACAGCCATGCATATCCAGTATTACGTACATTCCGTTCTTCTCCGCCTGTTCAATCACCCAGTCCAGGCGCTTAAACCCGGGATTTTCGTCCATATTGTCATTGATCCAGGTCCCCTGCTCGTCCTTCATGAAATTCCTGTACCAGAAGGGCACTCTGATCACATTACAGCCCAGCCCGGCAATTCCTCTGATATCCTCCTCCGTGATCCAGTTGTCCTGGTAGGTATCCAGCAGGGTCTGCACCTGCTCCTCGCTGAACCGGCTCTCCAAAAGCTCCAGAGTATCCAGATTGGCCCATTCCCTGTCCGCTCCGTTCACCGGGCACATCCAGCTTTCCTGGATCAGCCAGCCTCCCAGGTTCACTCCCCGAAGTATGACCTCCTCCCCTCTGTAATCCACTATTTTTCCGTTTTCCACAGACAAAGGACGTTCCTGTTGCTCTTCACTTCCGCAGCCCGAAAGCAATGTGGCTGCTGCCATCAATACGCCGGCCCCCGCCAGTCCCATTTTTCCCATTTGCATATACCTTCCCGCCCCTGCACCTTAATGATTTCACCGCATTAAAAAAACGTTTTTGTTCCATTATACACTGTCCTGTTCACATTTGCAATTTATAAATGAATTTTGATCCTTGCGCCATGGATGAAAATATGCAGCCCAAACCTGATGAAGAAGGTTTTTTGCTTCTGTCAAAAGAATTGTAATCAAACATACAAAAATTTCCCTTGTTTTTTCTGACAGGAGAAAAAACAAGGGAAATGCTTAACGGGATATACCGCTTCGTTCATACATCTCAGTGGTTCCATGATACTGGTACTCAAACTTTTCATCTGCAAAAGGATAGGTCTCCACGCTGGCATAAAAAGCTATTCCGCCCGGCTCATTGCCTGTTTAAAGTCCTTTTGGTCCGTAAAAATTTCATTGGTGTAAGGGTTCTTTTTCTGAGCGGCTGCCCGCTTCAGAATCACGGCAAACACCACAATATTTACCACAATGGAAATCACGGAAATGACACCCTGCGCCGCAGGATTAGCCGTGGCAGGCATTGTCTCCCCAAAGGCTGCGGCTGCGCCGCCGGCGCCGTATACCGCCGACACGGTGGTAAATCTGCTTCCATCCTGGAACAGCGGGAACACCTGGGCAAACATACACCAAAGAGCCAATGTATTTGCACGATTCTGGATCCAGCCGCCCTTATTCCACAGGGCATTGGCCACCGTAGGCGCCAGCAGCAGGGCAAAGCCGCAGTACCAGGCGTGGGTGGGCAGATTCAGATAGGTATACTGGAAATTCCAGATATCATAAGCCAGAATAAAGCACCAGGTCATATCCGGCCACAGCATATCCTTTTTATCCTTGGAGGAATAAATTCCCCACCAGCCGGTCATGCACAAAATATTGATCAGGCCGGCTATGCCGTTTAAAATATTCCACCATCCGCCGTAAAGCCATACGCCCTCCGATGATTTCCACCATCCGCCCATGACGGAGCCCGCGCGGATCACCGACTCGAAATCGGACACCACCGCAATCAGGATATTGATGGCCACGATCACAAAGGGAAACACCTTAAAGCCGTGGGATTTCCCCAGCTTTCCCCAGTGGTATTTCAGCACCATAAACCCGATACAGCCCGCCAGCGCCGCATAGAGCTTTGCATAATGGAACCAGCTGTTCATATGTACATAGGTCTGATTGTTCAGAGCCCATTGGGCTCCGGTGCCGGCGCCCACATAAATAGCGATAAAATATACGGTCAGCACCGCCGGAAGCGCAAAAAAGCAGGCCATTCCTCCCGCCTTGCTGCGGCGTGCGATCTCATTTACCAGTATCAGTCCCGCAAATACCAGAATCCATCCTAATATCTGCCAGCCTGTTCTTCCGTCATAAATTTGAAATATCATGTTCAGTCCCTCCTCATTTCTTTTGTACTATACCATGCTTTCCTTCACCTCTTTCAGACTCTCCGGGCAGCCCGCTCTCTTTCCACCTCCTCTCCTGAAGGCATCACCCGCAGCGCACCCTTCCGGGTGGTTACAATAGAGGCTGCGCAGTTGGCGAAATCCAGCATTTCCGCAAGCTCTCCGTCCGTCAGATTCTCCAGTCCCCGCTCCAGCACATAATGCAGAACGCTGCCGCAGAAGGTGTCCCCGGCTCCCGTGGTCTCCACGGTATCATTCCGCAGATACGGAGCCGCTTCCACCATCCGTCCCTGATAATAGGCCCGGCTTCCGTCCTTACCCATGGACAGCAGAATCAAAGGAATGGAAAACCTCTCCCGGATCCACGCTGCCCCGGCATCGTAATCCTCCAGACCGGTAAGCCACTGGATCTCGTTGTCGGATATCTTCAGAATATGGCAGTGGGCCAGTCCGTACAGCACCTGCTCTCTTGCCTCCTCCAGATCCTTCCACAGGGGCGGACGCAGATTGGGATCAAAGGAAATCAATGCTCCGGCTTCCTTTGCCGTTTCCACTGCTTTCTTTGTGGCCCGGCGCACTCCCTCGTGAGTCATGGAGAGCGTTCCGAAATGGAACAGCCTGGTGCTGCGCAGAAGCTCTTTTGGCACTTCCTCCTCTCCAAGCATCATATCCGCCCCGGGATCCCGGTAAAAGGAAAAGTCCCTGTCGCCGCTCTCGTCGTTGTGCACCAGGGCCAAAGTGGTGTGCACCTGATCATCCATCCGCAGGTACCGGGCATCGATCCCCACTTCCCGGATGGCTCCCTTCAGCATTTCCCCGAAAAAGTCCCTGCCCACCTTTCCGATGAAGGCGGTTTTGTGTCCCAGCCCTGCAAGCATGGCCAGCACATTGCAGGGAGCTCCTCCGGGGTTAGCCTCAAAGAGAGGATTTCCCTGCCCGCTTTTTCCGTTTTCCGTAAAATCAATCAGCAATTCACCCAACGCCGTTACGTCGTACTCTTTCATATCTGCCTCCATTCTTCCTCGTTGTTTCGGGTTTTTGTGCAGACAGTGCACAAAAGCCCCTCGCGAAACCACTCCGTGAACAGTAACTCCTCGTTTCATATCTTCAGTTCATATTTTACCACATCTATGACCGCTTCGCCATCCACAAAAAAGGAAAATCCTCTGGCGCTCTGTACCGTATCCAGCACGGCGCTCATCACATGCTCCCCGTCGTTGATAAATACCTCCACGCTTCTCCGGTCCAGGATGATTCGAAGCTTCAGCGTTCCGTTGTCATGGTTCACCTGACAGCGGCGCTGGTGGATGATGGCCCTGCGGGAGCCGGAAAACTTGCGGTCCAAACGTATGATGGATTCATAGGGCCTAAAGCTCACCGCCGTGTGGCAGATTTCATCCTGAGCAAACCGCACCGCAAATTTCCGGTAAACCTTCTCCGGATCCAAGGAACGGATGAGCAGCTCCACGTCCACCTGCCTGCCCTCTACTCCCTCCAGGCAGATTGTCTCGTCCTTCACCGGCACATTCTCATGACGAACCTGGCCGCACCGCAGCTGGTCCAGCTCTCTGACAGGCTTCTGAATCAGCCGTTTATCCTCCCGGATGGCCAGCTCTCTGGGAAGGGACATCTGGCCGAACCAGCTATGCTCCTGAGAACGCAGGTTACAGGTGTCCCAGTTCTGCATCCAGCCGATCATGATCCGCCTGCCGTCGGGGGCCAGCACCGTCTGAGGCGCATAAAAATCTATGCCGTAGTCAACCGTCTGATCATGTTCCTCCACAAAATCTCCGGTTTCAGGATTCAAGTGCCCCACCAGACACAGAGTTCCGTTTCCATTATGATACTCAAAGCCCTTTGGCATCATATCCTGGGGACTGGTCAGCAGCACATGAAAGCCGTCCAGAGAAAAGAAATCCGGACATTCCCACATTCTGCCAAAGCGCCCCCCATTTTCCGCCAGAACCCTTTCGAAATTCCACTGAAAGCCGTCCTGACTGCGAAACAGCAGAACGCGTCCGTCCCCTTCCCCGTTACAGTTTCCGGCCACGCAGCGGAAGCTTCCGTCCGCCTCTCTCCACATTTTAGGATCTCTAAAATCAAACCTGCTGCCGCCCTCCGGCAGATCCTTTTCGGTAAGAACCGGATTCCCTGAAAATTTTTCGTAGTCCAGACCGTTGCCCACCGCAACGCACTGGGTCTGGACTTCCCTGCTTCTGCCATCCGGCTGAGTCTCCTTCAAGACTCCCGTATACATCAAAAGCTGCCTGCCGTCGGAAAGCGTCTCGGCGCTTCCGGAAAAGCATCCGTCCCTGTCATAGGCAGAATCCGGGGCCAAAGCGGCGGGAAGCTGCCTCCAGTGCAGAAGATCACTGCTCACGGCATGTCCCCAGTGCATGGGCCCCCAATAGGAGCTGTAGGGATGATATTGATAAAATAGATGATATTCCCCTTGATAAAAGGAAAAACCATTGGGATCGTTCATCCATCCCACCCTGGCCGCAAGATGAAAGGCCGGACGTTCCTCCCTGTTTATTTTTCCCTCTGTCATTTCCTCATATTTTCTGGCTTCCCGCAGGGTTTGACTTACCATGCTTATCTTACCTCCATTCCTTCAAACAAAATCAGCAGACTCTCGTACTCTCCAGGTGTCCAGGGAAGCGTCAGCCCGCCGTTCATCCAGGTTCTTCCGCTGCGCACCGCTCCGCTCAGACTGCAGCGATACTGCCTGTCCGGATCAAGTCCCTTCACCTTAAGATGCACCGGCGCCGGGTTCCCCTCCGCAGAGGTCATTACAAGGGTCACCAGCGCCCTGTCCTTCCTTTCATCCACAAAGGCCCAGGCACAGAGCCTTCCAGCCGGCTCCGACAGCCGGTAATAGCTGCCGGTATGAGTCAGCTCATAATACTCATGAAACTGGGCGATCTGCTCCTTCACCTGCTCCTGCTCTTCCTGCGTCACCCGGTTCAGATCCAGCTCGTAACCAAAGCTTCCGGCCAGGGCCACATGCCCTCTGGTGCGGAAGGGAACGCTCCTTCCGGTCTGATGATTGGGCACCGCGGAAACGTGGGAGCCCACAGCGCTTACGGGATAAAAGAAGGAGGTGCCATACTGAATACTCAGACGGTTTACCGCATCCGTGTTATCGCTGCACCAGATCTGGGGGGAATAATAGAGCATGGCCGCATCAAACCGTCCGCCGCCTCCGCTGCAGCCCTCCAGAAGCAAATGAGGGAAACGCTCCAGCAGGCGCTCCAGCAGGTCATAAACCCCCAGAATATGCCGGTGGTACACCTCACCCGCAGAGTATCCGCCGTGGCTGTAGATATCACACACGCTTCTGTTCATATCCCACTTCACATAGTCGATGGGAGCCTTTGACAAAATATTCGTCATCCGCTCCAAAAGATACTCCCGCACCTCCTGCCGGCTCATGTCAAGCACCAGCTGGTTCCGGGAACGGTTGGGCTGCCTGCCGGGGATCTGAAGCGCCCAGTCCGGGTGCTCCCGGTACAGATCGCTGTCCTCGGAAATCATCTCCGGCTCAAACCACAGCCCGAATTTCATTCCCATATCATGAATTTTCTCTCCCAGCTGCTGCAGACTGCCTCCCAGCTTTTTTTCATTCACAAACCAGTCGCCCAGTCCGCTGTTGTCATCATTTCTCTTTCCGAACCATCCGTCGTCCAGCACCAGCATTTCAATGCCCAGGCCGGCGGCCTTTTCGGCTATGGCCAGAAGCTTCTCCTGATCAAAGTCGAAATAGGTGGCCTCCCAGTTGTTGATCAGTACGGGGCGCTTTGCATCCCGATATTTTCCACGGCACATATGCTCCCGCAGAATCCGGTGGTACTGGTGTGACAGCCTGGTCAGTCCCTGACCGGAATGGCTGAGAATCACCTGGGGTGCGTCGAAGGCCTCCCCCTCCTTCAGGCAAAAGCAAAACTGCGTGGGATGGATTCCCATTACCGCCCGGATCAGGCCTCTCTGGTCCTGCTGGGCGGAAAAAATGAAATTGCCGCTGTATACCAGACACATTCCCCAGCAGTCACCCCAGTCCTCAGTTGTCCCGGGACTGCACAGAATCGCCGCGGGATTGTACTGATGGCTGGAGGCGCCCCGTATACTGCCGATTTCCAGCTTTGTATGTCCCACGGGATTTCTCTCCACTGTGCGCTCCATGGCATGCCGCCCCACAAAGGTCATAAGCTCCAGCTCACCGAAGGAATAATCCAGACAGCAGGAAAGACACTTGTCCAAATACACAGGCTCCTTTCCCCGGTTTTCCACCCGGACCGCCCTGGTGATCACATTCTCCTCCTCAAACACTCCGTAATAAAGGCGGACCACTATGGAGGAAGCCGCCTCCCGCATGGAGATCACCAGGGTCTCGCCCTTTTCCTTTTCATTGTCGTACAAAGCGGGCATTCCCGGAATCCGGTAGGAACCGGGCAGAACCTCATAGCTCTCAAACCGAAAGTCCGCCGCCGTGCTTCCGTCCGCATGACGAAGCCGGATACAGTCCTCCCGGTAATCTCCCACGCCGCTGGAGGGCAGCTCCTGGGGAAGACAGTCCAGAGAATAGCTTCGATCTCCCTGTGCCTGGGGCGGATTTCCGGAAAACCCCACGTCTCCCCGGACAATCAGCTCCGCCAGATTTTCCCCGTCAATCCTCCTGCCATAGTAGGTGTGCAGCAAAACATCCTTCTCGTCCGCATACATCTGATAGCTGCTGTCCTTTGTCTGCAGCGTAAATAGTCTTTCTCCGCTTACCTTAATCGCCATGGGCGCAACCTTCCTTTCTGCATTTCATTTCATATCGCTTTCAGTATAATCTACCTGGAATCACTTGACAATCGAAAATTGTATAATAATTAAGCAACTATTGACATTCAATAAAGAACATGCTAATATACTTCAAAATTGAAATATTCAAATATGAATGTTTTGTAAATGAACCTTCCGGTGTATTCCGAAATAGCCAGCAGGAGGAGCACAATGCAGCAGAAAGTAAGCATAGAATTTGCTCATAATCTTTTTCAGTCCTACCGGATCCGGTGCAATTCCTTCTGCCATGAAATGCAGATCCCGCCCACGGCCTTCGATATTCTCATGTTTCTGGCCAATAATCCGGCCTACAATACAGCCAAGGATATCGTGGAGCTGCGGGGACTCAAGGCAAATCTGGTATCCGTTAATGTGGACAGGCTGGTACGGGAAGGCTATCTGGACAGGCAGTCCTTTCCCGGTGACCGGCGGAAAACCATTCTGACATGCACCCCGAAGGCCGGGCCTATTATCGATCAGGGGCGGCGGCTGCAGGCAGCCTTTTTTGAGGATATCTTTAAGGATGTGGACGGGGAATCCCGGGAAAACTTTTACAGAGTGATTCGTATGATGGAGACCAATCTCAACCGGATCATCAAAGGAGGCGTCTGAAATGGATCTGTTGCTGACTGTAATTATCACCTTTTTTGCAGGCATGGGAGCCGGCCTGGGAACAGGCTTCGCCGGCATGAGCGCGGCGGCGGTTATCAGCCCCATGCTCATTACCTTTCTGGATATGGAGCCCTATATGGCAGTGGGAATCGCACTGTCCTCGGATGTGCTGGCCAGCGCCGTGTCCGCCTATACCTATGGAAAAAATAAAAACCTGGACATTAAAAACGGTCTGATCATGATGGGAAGCGTCCTGACCTTCACCGTAGTGGGAAGCTATGTCGCAAGCCTGGTTCCGCCTGCCACTATGGGCGGCTTTTCCGTATTCATGACCTTCCTGCTGGGAATTAAGTTTATCGTAAGACCGGTGATGACCACAAAGGATGCCATGAGAGATACCTCCGCCGGAAAACGGGCGCTGCAGTCCGTCATATGCGGCGTAATGATCGGCTTTATCTGCGGCTTCGTCGGCGCCGGCGGCGGAATGATGATGCTGTTGATTCTCACCTCTGTTCTGGGCTATGAGCTGAAAACTGCCGTGGGAACCAGCGTGTTTATCATGACCTTTACCGCGCTGACAGGGGCGGTCTCCCATTTCGCCATTGGAAGCGCCCCGGACTGGACCGTGTGGGCACTGTGCGTGGTGTTCACCCTTCTTTGGGCGCGGATCGCCGCTGTTTTTGCCAATAAGGCCCAGCCCAAGACCCTGAACCGCGCCACCGGCGTCATCCTGGTGATACTGGGACTGGCCATCATGATTTTTTCAAGATTGTAAGACTTCTGCGGAGTGTCTGAATCACTCCGCCTGTACTCCCAGATCAATAAAATAGCTTCCTTCATTATCTCCGTCATACAGCTTGACCATGTAGTACAAGGGAATGCTTCCATCAGAGCCGAAGCACTCCTCCCATGAGGAATACTCGGCCTTTTGCGCGGCTATGTCTACATACCATCCCACCTCGCTGGTGACGGATTCCCCCGGCTCCAGCACCCAATGATGGCAGTCCGCCCCGGTGCCTCCCTCCCAGTAAACGTCATAATAGACTGCTTCACCGCTCACATGAATCGTCTCCATCTGGGAGCTGATCGTATAGATACCGCCCTGGTTCCTCCAAATCTCCCGGGTTTCATCCGTAGTATTGGTAAAGGTGATCGTCAGAAACAAATAGCGGGTTCCATCCACAAAGCTTCCCTGGTCGTCCACAGGCTTGAGACCATCATTCAGGTGCGTCAGATCTCTGTCTCCGAATTTTTCCGTATATTCCACTCTCTCCACATGATAGGATATCCCATCCACCACGGCAGTATCATCAATCTGTAAAATGCCTTCCTCACTCACATATAAAGCCGGCACATACACCTCCGGCAAATCATCCGGTTCCGTTCCTGTTACAGTTCCGGAATCCTGAGCAGGCTGGGAAGCTCCGGACGGCTGGCCATCGACTGAGGGCTGGAAATCTCCAAAAGACCGATCATCGGCTGACGGCTGAGAGTCTGCCAAAGATCCCGTCTGACTGTCTTCCGAGTCCCCGCCCTCCGGGGCTTCCGGCCCGGCGCCGGCGCATCCGCACATCCCGGCCAGCATTGAAACAACCATTATTGCTGCTATCCATTTTCTTTTCATATTAACCCTCCATGCCGAAGCTTTTTATCAGGTATTTCTGCCCTGCTTCACGGCTGGAGACATGATATCAGACTTTTTCTAAGGAAATCCCCCGAAAAATGCAAAAATTTTGCAAAAATTTTGATTTTAGTAATTTATAAACTCTGCTTCGCCCAAAAGGAGCCGGTATCCGCAAAAGCATCCTTCTGCAGCATCATAATACAGTACCAGACTTCCCTGTCCCATAACACACACAAGAACTCCTTTTCCGTCACTCATACTCGCCTGCCAGTCCCCCTGCTCACAGCACCTTCCCAACGGTATCCGTTCCGGAAGCTCCTGCATCCTTTCGCTTTCCGGCTGAATTGAAAGATACAGCCTTACACGATGGATCCAATGACTGTCACAGCGCTCATAGACAGCGTCGATCTTCTCAAGGTAATCCTGCAGAAGCGTATCGCCCGGGTCCGCGGCAAGGGCCTGCAAAACTGCCGCTGCCTCACGTACCTCTTCCCCGGAGGGCTTTCTTGTATTTTGGCAAAGAACCAGAAAAGGAATCTCATTTCCGTCAAAAGCCGCCGCCAAAAAATATTCTTTTCCGTCCTCCTCGAAAGCGGTGCGCAGAATATAACCTCCCCCGCCCTTACGACGGGAAAGCTTATCCCACAGGCTGTCGTCAGCCTCCTTACCCACCAGCTCAAAAAGCCGTTGATACATTCCCTGCCCGGGAAAGCTGACCATACTGTTTACATTATCTCCGGCGCTCTCCCCAAAAAGGCTTATTTCCTCCCGGGTAAGAGGTTCCGACTCCTCCCACAGGGGATATTGCAGCAACTTCATAAAGCGGTCCGCCGCCTCCTCAGCCTCCTTTGTCTGCGGAAGGTCTTCCTCCACTGCCGCCTCAGGATCGAAAAAAACAGAATAAACCGCCGGAAGTCCCGCGATCCCGGCTCCCAGAACTAAAAACGCCAGCAGAAGGGTGATAATCATTGATACTTTTTTCAAATTTATACCCCCGCGCCCACACCGGGCGGGCCCTCCTTTCCGTTATCGAAACAACCCTGCCTGGACTCTTCCGCCGGAATTTGGGCCGGAAGACGCAGCGTAACCCTGGTTCCGCCGCTCTGTCGGCTCTCAATTTCAAGGGTTCCATGATGCGCCTGTGCGATGGCCTTACACAGAGAAAGACCGATCCCGGAACCACCGCTTTTTCTGGAACGGGCTTTATCTACCATATAAAAGGCTTCCGTCACATGCTCCAGCTGATCCCGGGGAATGCCGATTCCCTGATCCTGAACCTGGATTACCGCCTCCGTCTGTGCCTTTTTTATGATAATATCAATCTGCTGCCCCGGTTCGGAGGCCTTCAGCGCATTATCAAGCAGATTCAGTAAAAGCGACATGAGCAGCGCCTCATCCGCCTGAACCCAAATCGACAGCAGCCGGCTTCGGACAGCGCATTGCCGCTCCACACACACCGGCGTAAACACCTCCACTGCTTTTTCCGTCAGCTCCTTCAGATTGACCGGATGCAGAACAAGCTCTGTCTCCTGCAGAGAAACCAGCTCCATGAGTCTGGAGGACAACAGCTTCAGCCGCCTGGCCTCCGCGGCAATGACAGCGGCATATTCACGCCGCTCCTGCTGGGTCATATCTCCCTTAATGGTCAGAATATCCGCAAAGCCCAGAATTGAGGTGAGAGGAGTCTTCAGCTCATGGGACATATTGGCGATAAAGGTCTCCCGGTTTTTGACAGTCTCCTCCACCTGATTGATATTCCTTTGGATTTCCTCCGACATGGCATTCATATGCCGGGACAATTCTCCGATCTCATCATGGCCCTTCACACTTACGCGATATTGGTAATCTCCTGCAGCAATCCGCTTTGTGGCCGCTTCCAGCCGTTTTAACGGAAGGGTCAGCCACAAAATGGAGAGCAGCAGCACAAAAGCTATGGTCAGTGATACCGCTCCTCCCACCCACTGGCAAAACCTCAGCTCCTCCCGGAAACCGGCTGTCAGCTCCGTCACGTCCATTTCCAATGTCATATAGTAAAATCGGCCTTCCCAAAAGGCCGGTTCTCTCACCTCTATCCGGGCCGCTTCCTCTCCCAGAATCAACGCTGTATGTCTGCCCTGGTTCTCCCATGAAGGAAGCGTTTCGCAGAACAATGCCTCTTCTGACAGCCGAATGGCAATCCCCTCTTCCTGCGTGCGGCAAAATTCTGTAAATACGCGCTCCCGTTCCGCCTTTGTCATAAGCAGATGACCGCTGCTTTCCCTTTCCTCCTGGATCAGACGCCCCAGCTCTGCCGCCGCGGCGCTGCACAGGGCCTGGGCTTTTTCCCTGGCCAGCAGAAGGCTGTTTTTCTGACTGCGGGTCAAAAGCATCAGAGAAATTCCGTATACTGCCAGCGTGGTGAGAACCAGCGTCAGCAAAAAAATCTTCTGCCAGAGCCGCATATCACTCCTCCCGTTCCAAAAGCCTGTAGCCGTATGTAGGCACAGTCACCAGCCGCCCCTGCAGCCCAAGCTTCTTCCGCACCTGCTGTACATGCGTGTCCACGGTGCGGGTCTCTCCCTCAAAGCCGTATCCCCAGACTGCGGAAAGCAGCATCTCTCTGGAAATCACAATATCCTGGTGCCGGATAAAATAGGCCAGCACATCAAACTCTTTGGGAGAAAGGGAAACCCTGTCTTCACCCTTTTGCACAAGATGCCGCTCTGTATCCAGCAGGATATCGCCATAAGTAAACCTGGTCTCTGATTTATGATGCCGCTTCATCACCAGATCGATCCTTGCCAGCAGCTCCAGGACTTCAAAGGGCTTTACAATGTAATCCTCCGCGCCTGACTGCAGTCCCCGCACCTTGCTGGCCACATCCTGCACGGCAGTGAGGTATATCACGGGAACCTGGCATTCCCTTACCCTCTCCATCACCTCAAAGCCATCCAGGCCGGGAAGCATCACATCCAACAGCACCAGGTCATAACCGCCCCCTAAAATTTTCTCCACTGCCCGGGAGCCGTCCTCACAGATCTCCCCTTCATAATTCCCTACCGCCAGACAGGCCAGAATATATTTTGCAATATTGGAGTCATCCTCCACAATCAATATCTTACATGCCATTGCAGAACATCCCTTCCGGATTTTCAAAGTTACAGGTTCACACGCCGGCCCCTGCCCGTGAAAAGCAACGCCGAATTCCAAGCCTGCATGAGAATTTGAGCTGACAGGCTTGAAATGCGGCAGTCCCCGTATTAAACTGAATACAGCAGAGTATTGCAGACAACCACTGTCCAAAGCAAAAAGCCACAGGCACGAGGAATCTCCATGATCAAATTATATGTTTTTAATATACAGCCTTACCTGGAAAATGACCGCTGGAAACAATGGCTCCCACTGCTCCCCGCAAAGCGCAGGAGCCGCGCCCTTTCCGCCAGCCCCCAGGCCGGAGCCCGCACCGCCGCCGCAGGGTGGCTTTTGGGATATGCCCTGTCTCTGGAGGACATTCCCCGGGAGCAACAGATTTTTACGGAAAATCAGTGGGGAAAACCCATGCTGGCCCACAGACCCTCTCCGCATTTTTCTCTCAGCCACAGCGGAATGCTGGTGGTCTGCGCCCTGGGAGACTCGCCCTTGGGCGTGGATGTGGAGGAACCGCGATGCACTATGAAAATTGCCCGCAGATTTTTCAGTCCCGACGAGGTCTCCTTCCTGGAAAGCCTTTCCGAGACTGACCGCCGGGAAGCCCTGAACCGGCTCTGGCCCGCCAAGGAAGCTTTCGTAAAGGCATTGGGCACCGGCTTCCACACCGCCCCGGACAGCTTTGCCATCCGGCTTACCCCTTCAGAGGCTCACCTTTCGCAAAGTATCACCAGGCAGCATTTCCGCCTTGCAGAATACCGGGCAGGGCAATACTACATCTGCCTCTGCACCCAGGCACAGCAGGAAGAGATACAGTATCTTGTCCTTGATCCTCAGGACGCCCCGCAGCCCAAAACTGCGCAGAGAAAGGCAAGCGCCAGTCCCTGACCCCAGCCCTGGATCCACCTTCTGGAAATTCCCCTGTATCCCTCTATGTCCCTCATCACAGCGGTGCCGCCGGATACATTTCTCACCTTTCCATCGTTTCCCACATTGTCCAGAATTCCCTTCAGGGCCCGGTTCACATACCGGGCGTGAAGCGGATTGTCGTTGTGCACCATTGCCGCCGCTATGCCTGCGGAAGCCGATATCTCCTCATAGGAATCTTCATCATCCAGAACCGTCCTCCACAGCCCGCTTTCTGTCTGTACCATTTTCAATGCGGACAGCTGCTCATTCAGGGAACCGCTGATATCCATATACTCCAGGTACAGATAGCATTTCGGCAGAATTCTTCCCACCCGTGACATGGTATAGGCTGCCCAGGCATTGGCCCGGCCCCAATAAATCCCGGACATGTGCCCCTTCGATATGTTGTCATAGCCATGATAAAAAAATGCGCTTTCCGGATCCTGCAGATAATTGATATGCCAGTACCACTGGTTCAGGGCATCCTGAATCAATTCCGTATCTTCCTCAGCCACCCCATAGCGCAGCATCAAATATGCCGCCATAAACAGGGTATCCGCCCACGCCTGCTCCGGAAAATCATTTTGGGGAGACACCGTATGCTGCAGCACATGATTTCCGAAACGCAGCGCCTCTGTCCGCAAATACTCTATCTTGCTTTTCAAAAGCTCCCTGTACCGGGGCTGCCCGCCCGCCTCATACAACGTCATCAGACAATGCCCCATGGCACAGGTATTCACCGTCCAGGTTTCCGGAAGTCCCAGAGAAATCAGCTCATCCACCCTTGCCTGCAGCAGCTCCAGATATTCCTTTTTTCCCGTTCTTTCATAGGCCGCGGCAACGCCATAGTAAGCCACGCCGCAGGGCCAGTCCCAGGTCAGATCCATCTGCATGGTCCTTTTCACGATTCTGTGAACAGCCTCTTCCACCTGCTCTCTGTCATATTCAAGCTTCATGTGCAGCTCCCTTCTGATCTGCTTCCTGTGCCAACAGCCAGGCCATCACATGAACCGCCTGCTGAAATCTCCCGGATCCGATCAATTCCCGGATCTCTCCCTCCGTATGAAGCTCCACGTTTATAAACTCCGTCTCGTCCAGGCTTTGTCCGCCTGCCTTATGGCAGTTTTTCGCCATATACACATGAGCGTAGTTGTCCGCTATGGTGGCATGGGAAGGAATCGTGATCAGATGCGTCCATTCCTCCGACGAGTATCCGGTCTCTTCCATAAGCTCCCTTTTGGCGGCGGCCAGCGCATCCTCAAAATGCCTGCTCTGGCCGCCGGCATCTTCGCCGCAGGCATTGTGTACTTTCCCCTCAAGCCGCTCCAGGCCCCCCGCCGGAAACTCGGTGGTGACCTCCCCAATTCCCTGCCTGAACTGCCTTACACAGAGATAATTTCCGTCGCAGTCAGAAGCCACAATGACTACATAATCCTTGCGGCTGTAGGTGTAAAAAGGTTCAAACACGGTCCCGTCCGGAAGACGATATGAAGACCTTCTCAAATCAATCCATTCATCCTGAATAATATGCTCTGTACTGACCTCTTCCCAGGCAAGGTCGTCTCTGTCCTTTTTTGTCATATCGTGTTCTTTCTTCCTGTCCTTTCTTCCCAATCCTCTGGTTTTTCTTTTATGCTTCTGTTTATTTTTTCTCTATTTTTCTTCTGTTTTCCCTGCTTTTCTTCTGTTTTTCTCTGTTTTTTCTTCTACTTTTTTCTGCTTTTCTTCTGTTTTCTCTGGCTTTTTCTATTTCATGCGTTTCTCTTTACTCTATTATCAAAGCAGTTCTTCATTTTGTCAATTATCTTTATACCAAACACCTGGCGGCCCCTACCCGTGAAAAGTAACACAATATCTTGTATATAACGCGAATATCTTGCTTTACATTTCCCGAAATCCCTTCTACAATTACATTATTCAGAACAAAATGCGTCAGATGGAGGGAAAACATGATCTACAATATCAGCATGAAAATCGAACACCTTCTGGAAAACGAACAGGCTGCCGCCCTTTTCGACCAGATGCTCCCCGGCATGCGAAAGATGGCCGAGACCAATCCCCAGGCGAGGCAGCTTTCCGTGGAACAGCTGGTGCACTATTCCCGGCTGCCCGGAGGCGGCGAGCTTCTGCCCAGGCTGGATGACGCCCTCAACGCCCTGAACACACCGGAAAATGCCATCAGTCCCGGCGAGGCAAAGCTGATCGAGTATTTCCGCGCCCTGGACGCTGCCGACAAAGCGAAAGCCCCCGCTCCGGAAACACATAGACAGGATGCCATCTATCCCGGCCAGCCATGGCTGGACACCAGGGGTGAGCGTATTCAGGCCCACGGCGGCGCAGTATTTTATGAGGACGGCGTTTACTACTGGTATGGGGAAAACAAGGAACGCACCGACGGGAAATGCGGTATCTGGACCTGGGGACTCAAGGTTTACTCCTCTACGGATCTGTGCAACTGGACAGATTTAGGGTTTTTAATTCCGCCGGTACTGGAGGATCCCAACTCCCCGCTGTTTCCCACCAAATATGTAGACCGGCCCCATATTCTGAAATGCGAAAAAACCGGGAAGTATGTCTGTTGGATCAAGATATCGGGGCCGGAGGCTGCGTTTACCATCTGGCAGGCGGACCGTCTGCTGGGACCCTATGAAATGAAAGAGGCGCATTATTGCCCCGGCGGCTATAAAGCAGGGGATTTTGATCTGATCGCCGACAGTTCTGACAAAAAGGGCTACCTTTACTTCGATGCGGATCACACCATGATTCTCTGTATGGAGCTGACAGATGACTATCTCCACGCGGAGAAAGAAATCGCCAGAAGCTACCCCGGCCTGCATCCGCCCTTCACCCGGGAAGCCCCGGCGCTCTTTGAGGCTGACGGGAAAAAATACATGCTTACCAGCGGCATGACAGGATATGTCCCCAATCAATCTGACAGCGCTCAGGCCCAAAGCTGGGACAGCGCATTTACCAGTCTGGGTGATCCTCATATAGACGACGATTCCCGGGCCTCCTTCAACAGCCAGATTTCCAAAATCTTCCGGATAGAGGGCACGGACCGTTTCGTGGCCATGGCAGACCGCTGGCTTCCGGAGTACCATGTGGACGCCCGTGTCGCCGACCTGTTTACCCGGGTAATAGCAGGCAGCTATGATTCCGAGCACTACAAGGCCACGGAAGAAGAACGCAGGGAAATGTACGCCGCAAATAAGCTGAAAACGGCCCGGACCCAGATCGCAGACTATGTATGGCTGCCCATTGAGTTTATTGACGGTAAGCCCCGGCTGCGCTGGCAGGATAAATGGAAATAACCGGAATAGAGACAGACTGCATCTGCCCGCAGCCTGTCTCTATTTTCTACCCAAATAGCAAATTTGATTTCCGAACGCACTATATATGCGCATCCGCCATTATTTTTTTCATTACACTTACTGCCTCCCTGGCCAAACCATGCCTCGTAACCGCTTGTAAAGGAACCGTTCTGAGGAGTGATAATTCTCTGCCCGTTCACTGCCAGAGGCGACAGAGGAACAAAATCCTCCAACTTATCGATATTCGCAGGATCCCAGCTGAAGAACACGTCATAGCGGTGCGCCTTGCCCTTTGCCACATACTGGGACCATTCATGAGTATAGCACTCCGGATCAATCAGTCCCTGATCCGCCAGAGAATGCAGCCATTTGATCCCCTCCTTGAAACCTTCCATGGCAGCGGTAAAACTGCTACCGGGCGAAAGTTTTTACTTCATCACCATATCTGCATCCTGTGGCAGGGGCTTTAGCGGTTCATGAGGCAGCGTCTGATACCAGAACGCTACCGATGTGTAGTCATCATACCTGGGGCCGGTCCAGCCCAGATTGTCCAAAGTCATCCGGAATCTGGTCTCGAAGTGGATAGGATCCGGCACATGGAAACGGTACAGCAGGAATCGCTGCTGGCCGTTGTAAAAGGCAGAATTGTCCCCCAGAATGGCGAACATCCCGGCGTAGAGGCCGCTGTAGGTGTGGTATCTCTTCAGGTAGATGTCGTTGCCAAAGCCGTAGGCGCCCCCGAAATAGTCCTCCGTGCCGGTATAGTGGATGGACGGGTATCTGTCGCCATCGATGTACATCCGGGCCTCCCCCTCTACCCAGCAGGTATTGTTGCCATTCATGCCCGCTGCCAGGGTCAGGCCCATGAACTGGCCCTTTCCTTTGATATTGTCTATGACTGTGTAGGAGCGGCCCTTTTGCACGGGGTGCTCCTGACGGTAGGACGCGTGGAAATAGCCGATATTTTCGAGCAAGTCCATGTAGCATCCCGTTATCATATAGAAGAGGGTCTTGTCCTCCTTGCTGCGGTTTTCCATGGTAATCCGGCAGTGCTTTCGGAAAGGCATCTCCCAGTAGCAGTTCAGGCCTCTCCCGGGAGCCACCAGAATCTTGGCGGAATTCAAGATGGGGTATCTGCCCTCCCAGTCTTCAAAGTTCTCATCGTAGGCGCAGCCAAAGAAAGCCGATATGGGCGCTTCCACAGACGGGGTTTCATCCCCCTCCCAGTAGATCCGCAGGATGAAGCTGTGGCCTACATATCCAGTAAACCAGATATTCTGAATCATTCCCGGCCCATCGGTGTCCACCAGGGTAACGGTCTCGCCGGGGTGGATATCGATGCAGGGGCGGAGCTTGGTACAGTCCCCGCCCCGGGAGCCTCCGCCTCTTGTCCCTGTGGGGTTTTCGGCGGAAAATGCAAAGGTTTTGATGTCCTGGATCAGATGAATGCTTTCCATGTCTGTCCTCCTCCAATTTTTTCTTATAACGCCTGTTCCGGTTGCGGCTTTTGGCATGCCCGGGAATACAGCCCGCAGATTAGATTACTTCAGATTGTATTTCAGCACGTCCATTACCGCCTCGCCATCCGCAAAAAAGGATATTCCATCTGCGGACTGCTCCGTATAAAAGGTTATGGTAAGCACCTGTTCTCCATCGTTTACAAACACCTCCGCACTGAAACGGTCCAGTATGATCCTGAGCTTCAAATCTCCTTCCTTTACATGAACCAGGCTCCTTCTCTGATGTATGTACGCTCTTCTGGAGCCTGAAAATTTCCGATCCACCTTCAGCAGAGATTCATAAGGCCGGAAGCTGACGGCGGTATGACATATGTCATCCTGGGCAAAACGAATGGCAAATTTCTGAAGTGTTTTTTCTCCTTCCTGCATGTGAAGTGTTACCTCCATGTCGATCCTTCTGCCGCTGATTCCGTCCATCCGGGTAATTCCTTCAAATTTCACATTTTTATATCGAACCTCGTTCTCCCGCAATTTTTCCAGCTCTCTGACCGGTCTCTGATACAGACGTCCCTGTTCTATGGACAGCTCCCGCGGAAGACTCATCTGTCCAAACCATGAATGCTCCGAATCCCTGAGATTACAGGTATCCCAATTCTGCATCCAGCCTATCATGATCCGTCTGCCATCCGGCGCGGCAATCGTCTGAGATGCATAAAAATCAATTCCGTAATCGATTGCCTGATCCTGCTCCTCCGTAAAGGTGTTTGTTTCCTTATCAAAGTCACCAATCAGGCACAATGTACCATTCCCGTTATGATATTCAAATCCTTTGGGCATCATGTCCTGCGGGCTGACAAGCAACACGTATTTACCGTCTAATTTAAAGAAGTCAGGACATTCCCACATTCGCCCAAAGCGCCCTCTGTTTTCTATCAGAATGCTCAAAAAATCCCAATGGATACCGTCCTGGCTCTTATAGAGCAGAATCCGGCCATCCTTATCCTTGGTACAATTTCCCACTACGCAGCGGTACGTTCCGTCCTCCTCCGCCCATATTCTGGGATCCCGGAAATCATTTCTGCTTCCTCCCTCCGGCAGATCTCCTGCGTCCAACACAGGATTTTGTGAATATTTTTCATAGTCTCTGCCGTCTCCTATGGCAATGCACTGCGTCTGGATATCTCTGAAGCCGCCCTCCATCCGAGGCTGTCTTACCACTCCTGTATACATTAAAAGGTGCCTTCCATCCGGCAATTCCAAAGCGCTTCCGGAAAAGCACCCATCCTTGTCGTAAGCGGCATCCGGTGCAAGCGCTGCCGGCAGATACGTCCAATGCAGAAGATCATCGCTTACCGCATGTCCCCAATGCATCGACCCCCAGATCGAATCATAAGGGTAATATTGATAAAATAAATGGTACTGTCCCCTATAATAAGAAAAACCGTTGGGGTCATTCATCCATCCCACTCTGGGGCACAGATGAAACGCCGGGCGCTCTTCTTTCCGAATGCCCGACTCCATTGCCTCTTCATACTTTCTTGCTTCCCACAAGGTTTGGCCTACCATACAAATCCTCCTAAATCACTTGCTTTCTTTGATAAAATCATATACTATAGAATCAGTTAATCCCCATAAAGGAGTTCTTATGAAAACAAAGGTTACCATTCAGGATATTGCTGATTCTCTGCAGTTGTCTCGAATCACCGTATCCAAAGTACTGAATAATTCGCCAAATGTCTCTGCTGAAACCAGAGCTCTGGTTTTAAAAAAAGCGCAGGAAATGAATTATAAATATGTAAATACAGCTGCTTATTCTAATGCAATGGCTTCCGGCCCGCAGGCCAAAAGCTTTGCATTTGTGATGCACATGACTCCCGATGCCTTCCACATTGGCTCAGGAATCATAACTCAGCTGGAACAGGAAATCCGCACAAAGGGATATTCACTGACTCTGCACTCCATTACGGAAGAGGATATTGCTTCCCTGACGCTTCCGCCCAATCTCAATAAAAATCAGACAGAGGCTATCGTCTGCCTGGAACTGTTTCAGCCGGATTACAGCAGATTGCTCTGTTCTCTGGGAATTCCCGTGCTGTTTATCGATGCATGTATCGATTTTCGCTCCTTAAACCTGGACTGTTCTCTGCTGTTGATGGAAAACCGAGTCAGCACGCATCAGATGCTTGCAGCCCTCTGCGAAAAGCATCACCTGACTTCCATGGGCTTTGTAGGCGACAACCGCCACTGTATCAGCTTCAGTGAACGCTATGAGGCATTTTTCCTGACCGCCGCTGAATATGGAGTGGATACTCAATCTTATAACATTATTGCAGATGACAGTAATTACAGCCAGGACGGGTGGATGACGGAGCAGCTTCAGAAAAAAGAGCGGCTGCCCCAGCTCTTTTTTTGTGCCAATGATGTATTGGCACAGGTTCTTATCCACAGTCTGACGGAGCTGGGGCTCCGGGTTCCCGAGGATGTTCTGGTATGCGGCTTTGACGGCCTTCCTTCTGTAAATACCCCCATGAACAGCCTCACCACCGTCCATATCCCCTGCAAAGAGCTGGGTACCTGCGCGGCCCAGCTTCTCTTTCAGAAAATACAATATCCCGGCAGTATTCCCTTTACCATTTATCTGGATACGCAGGTCCATTTCCGCAATTCTGCTCCATAGCTCACTGATTGTCCGGCCGCCTTATTCGGCAGCCGGAACTTTAACGACGATATCGCGAAATGCCGCTTCTGTACTATTCGCAAAAATTCCCCAGTGCACCGCTCCGTCTACAGATTTATAAATTCGATTGCTCAATGCCTTCGTATCATCAATATACAGAACTGCTATCTCATTTTCCATGATCAGCTTTATGTGATATTCCTTCCCCGGTTCAAAAGTAAAATGTGTGAAAATCACCGGCTCCACATAGGCTATTCTGGAAAGAACACACCCCTCAAAATGTACGGAATTATTCTTTGCATCCAATACCAGTCCGGTATATTTCCCGTAATCATCACCAGCGCCAAAGGCAAAACCCGCATATCCGTCCTGTTCCAAAGAAACCGTACACTCCAGCAGCATGGTAGGCTCGCGCATACCAAATTCTGCCAGGGCCACATCATCGGCTCCGGCTGACAGCCTGTAAACACCGTTATCCTTTTCCACAGCACCCGCTGTCCCCATTACAGCAGGCGTTTTGTCCACAACAAAATAGTTCTCCAGGCTGGAAGGCTCCTTCACACCCAGTGTGCCGTCTTCTTTCTGTACAAGCTCATGGATCACCATACTTCCCGCCCAGTCATAGGCTCCTGTATCCTTTGGTTCCGACTTTCGTCCCACCCATCCGCAGAGGTATCTCTTCCCTTCAAATTCAGCGGTTTTCGCGGCATAAAAGCAAAAGCCCGTTCCGTCCAGTATATTGTCAGCCGGTTCCTCAAAAGGGCCATAGATGGAATCGCTCATGGCATAATAAGTTACCCGGTCCCAGCTATAGAAGAGATAGTAATAATCACCCATCCGGAACAGATCCGGACATTCCAGCATGTACTGCTTTTCCGGGGCATACAGGGGATCGCATAATGTCCAATTCGACAAATCTGTTGATGTGTATCTGGCCACAATTCCGCCCAGCTTCTCATCATGAGCGGCAATCAGCAGCCAGTAGCATTGTTCATCCTCATTCCAGAAAACAAAGGGATCCCTGAAATCATCTCCGGAATAATGCTCCGCCGCATAAAAGGTATCCTCCGGAATTTTCGTCCAACTTATATTGTCTTCGCTGACAGCATGCATGACACATTCCTTATCCAGACCCTTGTCAGGAAAAGTATCATTGTGTCCCGTATAAAAGCAATGATATCTTCCGTCCTGAGCTTTGAGCACACTCCCTGTTCCGATAGCCAGATCCGGTTCCTCTGCTGAACTACCGTATAAAATTACCAGACCATCATCCTGATATTCATAAAAATTCGATGTGGAAAATTTGTAAATCGGATGATATCCGACACCATTATGATCAGTATCATATAAATAATACAGTTGAAGCCCATTCTCATCTGCCATAGGCATCACATCGCCTACCCATGCATTCTCGGAAGTAGGGTACAGACGGTAGGGTACACCTTCATAGTTTTCCACATTCCCTGCCTCGCTTTCTTCCGCCGGCTCCTGAACCTGGTTTCCGGATAATTCCACATCTTCCGCCCCCAAAGATTCCGCCTCCTGTGTGTCAGGAATATCCGACTTCTGTGTCTCAGGAGGTGTCTCCTGTCCTGCACATGCAGTAGCTGTTACAAGACAGGAAAACACTAATAAGAAAAAGAGTTTCTTTTTCATCATTTATTCTCCCAACGTAATTGTGGCGCCCTCTTTGATCTGCTCATCGGCATTTGTGGCAAAAGTACTTACCGGAGTACCGTCTGTCAGCCCTGAGAAAATAGTCCAGTTTGCATCCCAGTACTTTTCGATTCCGATAGGCGCAAAGTTAATATGCTCCGATAATGTGTTCATAAGGTCTACCTGCTCCTGTCCATAAAGAGTGACCCTGGTGCTGTTCTGCCACTCGTGCAGCAGCTCATATGCCATCCTTGCAAACACTGCCGCGCCCTCCGGGTTTACGCTGGTGGTAGGAATGGAAAATCCTGTCAGACTTCCGCCGCAGTCATAGGTCTGTCCGGAAGGGCCGGTGGGCAGAGGCGCCCATTCAATTTCATAATCGCATTCATACGCGGTAAGTGCCGCAAATCCATATTCGCAGGTCATAGCCAGCTTGCCGCTCTTGAAATCGCTGATGAATTTGTCTCCGTCAGGAATCATTATGAATTTGTCCTTGATATAACCGTCCTGCAGGAAGGTAAACGCCTCCGTTGCCTGGGAAGTGGTATAATTGCTGGAAACGCCGCTGTCCGAGGTATAATCAATGCCCACGATGCCGTTTGTGTTCAGCATCTGCACATAAAAGGAATCCCACCATCCAAAGCCGTAAATATCATTGGTTCCGTCTCCATCGGTATCGCCTGTCATAGCCAGCGCCGCCTCGCGGAAGGTATCCCAGGTCCAGTTTCCCTCTTTAAAATATTCCATGGGAGTTTTGACACCCATCTGATCGAACAGGGTCTTATTGTAGCTGATAACCACAGGCGCCGCATCTGCTCCCACGGCATAAGGTACACCGCCAAAGGTAAAGGCCTTCGTTGTGCTTTCATACCAGAAATCATCACTCAGATCAATATACTGGGAGATATCCTGCATCACATGCTTGGCTCCGTAGGTCGGAAAGTTCTGGTCGTGGGCCTGCGCCAGGTCGCATACCTCTCCGGCGTTGACCATGCTGATCACCTGCTCCTGCTGCTCTCCCCAGCCGACGCCGATCACTGTTACAGTTCCCCCGTACTTTTCTTCAAATGCCGCCTTGGTGGACCATACCAGGTTAAAGGCATCCGGATCCTCCTGCAGCGTATTATTCCATGCTTCTTCTGTGGTATCCCATACGATCACCAGGTTGGGATTTTCCAGTGAATCCGGCAGGGCACTTGCAGAACCCGAATCTTCATTTCCTTCTGCGGCATTCCCTCCTGCATTGCTTTCCTCATTACTGCCGGATTCCGCTGTCCCGTCAGCAGGTGTGCTACTGTTTCCCTCGGGTGAGCCTCCGCAGGCCGCCAAAGCCATGGTGCATACCATCGCCATCATCGTAGCCAAAAACTTCTTCTTCATTTTGTCCTCTCCTTTTCTTAAAAAAATCAGTTACTTGATGCCAATATGTTCAATGCTGTCCGCCAGTTTCCTTTGGGTCACTATGTACAGCAAAAACATCGGAAGTATTGCCAAAAGACATCCTGCCTGAATCCGTGTCTGGATCCGGATAGGATCTGTGGTTGTCTGGCCGCCTATCACCGCCGCCAAATCCACTCTCAGGGAAGATAGTGCCACAATCAGCGTCCTCTTGCCGGTTCCCAACAGCTGCTTGGACAGATAATAATCATTAAAATGCCATACGAAAGAAAACAGGAACACCGTTATAATGGCATTTTTAGCGTTGGGAAGCATGATATGTACAAATGTCCTCAGGGGCCCGCTGCCGTCCACATAGGCAGATTCCTCCAGCGCCGCCGACATTCCCTCAAAAAACTGCTTGAATATGTAAATATACAGTCCTGAACGAATTCCCGCGCCCAGGGCGGAGGGAATGAAGAATGCCGCATTGCTCCCCACCAGATTGATCATGGTATTGTTTCCTGTTATTTTGGAAAACAGCGTCATAATTCCCAGCGGATCAAAATATCTCATGTTCATGTAATAGGGCAGAATAATCGTCTGCGTGGGCACGATCAGAGTCAAAATCACGCAGGCAAAGAAAAATGTTTTCAAAGGAAATTTATATCTTGCAAACCCGTATCCCGCCAGCGCACAGGAAATCACATCCAATATTGCACACCCCAGTCCTATTCCCAGGCTGCGTACCAGCGCGTCCATATATTTCATTGTCTTAAAGGCATCCAGGAAGCCCGTGGCAGAAAAATGCTTTGGTATCCATATGACGCTTGGATCATAGGAGTCAATCGGCGCTTTCACAGAAGCGCTTATCATATAGATAATCGGATATAGCAGCTGGTATGCCAGAAGCACCAGAATGGCATATCTTGCAATAGTCCATATCCATTTCCCGGTCTTGATACGATAAAGCAACTTTGTTTCCATCAGTTTCTTCGCCCTTTCCGGCTTTGACATTTTGACAGTTTTGACCATGTTATTTCTCCTCCTACTCCTCCGGATGCACGATAAAGCGCTTCATAACCAGATATACTATTACAAGAACCACCGCTATCATCATAAAGTACAGGATGGACAACGCACTGGAATATCCGAACCGTACATTGGTAAATGCCATATTGTAGATCATCTGGATGATCGTATTTCCGAAATCCGAAAAAATGTCAATCACGCTGTATACCACATTCAACAGGATCATGGGCGTCAGCATGGGCAGGGTTATCTTAAAAAACTGTTCCAGTGCATTTGCCCCTTCGATCTCCGCCGCTTCATACACATAGGAAGGAATGTTGTGCAGTCCGGCAAGGAATAAGAGAATCTGCACGCCGGATCGCCATGTCAAGTCAAAGATTTTACCGATGACATTATTGATAAATCCTATCATATCCGGCGATAATCCCATGGAGGTGAACAAGCCTGTCAGACCGCCTCCGGAAAACAGATACACTGTTTCTGCTCCTTTTACCCCGCTGGAAAATACATCCGTCTTCATGATATCCATCAGAACGCCGGAACCAATAATTACCGGCAGAAACGCGATAGCCCTCATGGTCGTCCTGCCTACATACTCTTTTTTCAGCAGCAGTGCAAAGCAAATACTGTATACCAAAATCAGAGGCACCGTCACCAAATCCTTTAAGGAATTGGCACATTGAATCAGGAAATCAGTGTCACGAAACAGCGCATAGGAGAAATTATAGCTGCCGATCCATTCACCCACCATTCCTTCCGGAGAGGTCGTCAAATCCTGAAACGCATAGAGGCAGGACTGTACAAATGGAACTACGAAAAAAAACAGGAATCCCAACAGCCAGGGAGTAATAAACAGGAATCCGTAAATCTTCTTTTTCTGATAATAAGGAATCTTTTTTTTCATAATTTACTGATCTCCTTTCCGGACAAATCCCTGCGCAGGGATTGTAACGCCTTCCACAGTGACATCCTCCTGTCCGTAATTCACATAGACGTCCGCTCCGCCTTCAAAGGATGTGGCATAAATCCCGTCACCCAGCTTTCTATGGCTGATAATCCTCTGACCGAATATACCGTCAAGGACCTTCAGCTCTTCAAGAATTTCTCCAATCTCCTGTTCCCAGTCTCCCCAGCAAAGAGAATAATACTGCTGGTAGTCCGTATCCTGCAGGGCATCACGCCGCGCCGTCATAAGAAGAAAGGTGGGACTGACACCGTATTCCACGGTCTTTAAAAGCATTTCTCTTGTATTGCCGCTCTCGTTTATAGGAGTACTGTATAGCGCGGCAGAACCTCCTACCACCATCTCATAAAAAGGCACCGCCTCATCCTCCACATCAAACTGACTGGTGTAAACAGGCGCTTCCGTAATTACATCCGCATAAGGGAAGGCATAGGCATATGCTCCCTCCAGCAGCAGCCTTTCCGCAGAAGAGGATGCCATTTCAAGGGCCCTTTCCCAATAAGCTCCCGTCTCATTATCAGAAATACTGTCCGTCCTGTAATCAGCGTAAATATGATCGGAAATGCCGGCCAGCCCCAGGCTTCCCACTCCCTGCTTTTCCGCGCTTGCCAGCAAGGAAGACATAATCTTTTCTTCATATTGAGGAGAAACCAGATAAAAAGGAGACTTTGTGGTATCCTTATCTCCGGAGGTGAGCAGATAATCATATTGCCGGGAGGCGGATTTGGATACATTCCGCACCCCCTGATAATCACGATATCCATTACCGAATTTCCGTATTGTAACCGTATCGTATATGGGATAGAAGGATATGTCTGCCGCTTCCAGGGCATCCGCCATTTTTTTGTATCCCTTCTTTCCTCCCAGCGCGCCCTCATAAGTAAGACTCATAGGGATCTTGCTCATGGACCCGCCATTTTCCAGATAGCGCATACTGATCTGAAAGACATTTCCGTTTTTTTGCTGCAATTCCAGCGCCGTATCTCTTAATTCCTCAAAGGTCGTCAGCGCTTTTACCGCACGGTAAGGCACTCCCAGAAAGGTTTTATTGACTTCCACGCCTCCCAGAAACGTCAGATTCATGCTCTCCTGTTCCACTGATGCTTCCTGCCGCATTCCCTTCTCTTCTATCAGGTACCGGCGATAACGGGACGCCATCTCATTGTAGCCGGCATTCTCCTGTAAAAAGAAATAAGCTACCTCATAATAAGGGAACTGATTATGCTGGGGCGACAGCATGATTACGGATTCTTCATTATTGCTGCCGGACAAAAGAGTATTGCTCTCGCTTTGTATGTATAAAATATTTGTATACACCGCATTATTAGCGGTAAGCTTTCTGGCAACCTCCGCCTTGATTTCCGCCTGATACTCGCCTTTTGTAATAACTGCCAGCAGGGCATCGGATCCCCTTTTTATTCCAAACACCGGCATTGTGGCATCCTGGGTAACCAGCGTATTATTTTGCAGGTTCAATGCCAGGTTCCTGCCGTACACCTTCTGAGAATAGGTCTGATAGCTCTGTTTCTGGTTATTATAATAAATCAATGCTCCTGATCCATCCGGCACCAGCATATATCCCTCTTCCTCCAGAGATCCCGCCCCAAAATAGGGCAGAAACACGATGCTGGCAACCTGCAGGCTTCCATGCTGCTTTATCTGGTCGCTGAGCACCCTTGCCACAAAGCGATCCTCCTGAATTCCAAAAAAGCATGGAATCTCAAACCCCTGCTTTGCAAACTGCAGGTTGACGTATATCCCGTTATCCCCATATTCATATGTGTATGTATCCGCCTGAACCGAATCGGCAAAGCTGTTTGCAGTATAGAAGTTGCTTTGATCATCCACATATGAAATCTCCAAAAGAGACTGAACCCGCATCTTGTTCTGGCCAAAGGCAATGGGATCCTCCGACGCATTCTCCGGATTACTTCTCCACTGGGCGCCGCTGGTCTTATCCTTTACCATAAACTGCACTGCAGAAGGCTCAAAATACAGCTCAAACGCCTGATTTTCCGCTGCAAGCTCCCAGCCCTCGGGGATTCCCTGGGCAGCCTCCGGCTCCCAATCCATCACATCTTCAGTCTCCGTCTGAGCAGACCGGTTCAGAAATACCACGAAACCTGCAAACACTCCAAGCATTGCCAGATAAACAAATCCCTGTATCAGGAGCTTCCAAATTTTCTTTTTATTTTTTTTCAAGCCCGTCACCCCCTAGCTCATTCGGAATGTAATTTCTTTCACTACCGTCATCACAAAGCCGTATAGATCCGTTGCCAGATTCCCCACCAGCATAATTAAAAACAGCAGAATAAACATGACAAACAGCGTGCAGATACAACTGAATACATTCTGGGTAAAGCCATACTCGTGCATGATCATCAGCCCGATAAACAAAACAACCAGACTCCATGCCGCTCCAAACACCTGCACATATCCGCCAAAGGGCTCTTCCCGAACCAATACATTGCTCAAAAGCACGGACAGAATATTCCCCATAATAAAGGGAATACAGCAATATGCGCCGTAAATCCAAATGTCCCGAAACCTTCCCGTTCCGTTCATTAAAATACCAACCACCCAATTAGATATTACAAAAAGAACAAAAGGAAGCATCACACCAATAAACTGGAGAAACACATTTAAATCGCTTAATTTATTATAATTAAAAATGTAGCCCGTATTCTGACGCTGAAATATGGATGTCAGGAAAAAAACAGTTAAGATAATAATGGTAAACCATACATTTCCTTTTCCTTTGAAGCGGATATCATAGGAGCAGTTAAACGGATGCAAAATTGTATAGAAAGGATTGGTTGCCGTTTTTTTCTCTTTCATTTATTCTTCCTCCTTATAATCCGCCTTCTCACCGAAATTCCAAATACCAGACAGACCACCAGAGCAATCGCGTAAGGCCCGTATTTTCTGACCAACACCAGCCTGTTCTTCCCAAAGGCTCTGGAATAGCTGTACCTGTCGCCGCTGTAGCGAAGATATTCCAGGGCGTCGGTATATTGCTCTCCCTGGGTATACGCTTTTCCTATACCATTATAGGCAAGCCTGGAATTGGCGTTTCTGGCAAGCACCTGACTCCAGAGCCGGGAGGACTCTTCATAAAGGCCCTCATTGTATAAAATGGTCGCCTTCTCCACCAGCGCGCCATACTCCGTAGGTTCAAAGATTGTAATATTATTTTTCAGTCTGTCCAGCACATAGACCCTGTTCCCATAGGTCTCCACAGCCACAGGCGTGGAAAAGGTTCCCAGCTGGCTTCCGGTTCCTCCAAATACCGCTATCAGATTAGCCTCCTGATCCCTCTCAAAGACTCTTCCGCTTGTCAGGTCAATGGCAAATATAAATCCGTCCTGATTTGTCTTGACATCAATAAATGACGGGTAATTCGCTCTTCCCTTGCTATAGGTGAATTCTTCGTCTCCGAAGTTAAATTCCTCATTGCCCAACGCATAATAAATATTGTTTCCCAAAGGATTCAGCTTCTTGATCTGGCTCTTGGGCAGCTGAGTTCCCACCGTGGAGGTATAGACAAACCCATCCTCACAGCAGTCTACGTTGGAATATTCTATGGGAAGTATGCTGGTCATGGCCGCTCTCTGTTCATCGGAAAGAATACTCTTCCACATATAATTGAAAGCCACCTGGGCGGTAACCTCCACCTTATTCGCCCCAAAGAATCCCATAAAGCTTCCGTCCACATCAAACTGCAGAAGTCCGCTGTAACAGCCCTTGGACAAAACATAAGCTCTTCCGTACACGTCAATCCCTATCTTTGTGGGTGAAAATACGAAGTCATCCGAAATCAGATTGCTTACCGGCTTTTCAATGGTCGACGTCACTTCCCCATTTTCTATGACCAATATCCTGCCCGATGCTGTTTGAGCCGCATACAGCACATGATCCTTTGTGACATACATTCCCTCCACATCCGTCAGCGGTATTTCCTCTCCATTCATATGTACCGTCTCCAGAATATCCAGGAGATTCAATTCGTCATCCAAAATCAGAATCCTGTTATTTCCGGTATCTGCCACATACAGGTGCCCGTCTCCATCCATGAAAAAATCCTGGGGCGTGTTCAGAGGTCCGGCACCCATTTCCAACCCGTTTTTGGCAGCTACAGGCTGATAGCTGGCAGGAGCAGCCACCGACTCATCCCACTCATCGTAGGAATAAGTGTTAAAGTTGGACTGAGCCTCCACTTTCAGTCCCATACCTGCCATCATTGCCGCAGCCAAGCAAAGCGTTATCCCAAAATTTTTTATTCTGCGCATTTCCGCCTCCTAATCTTTCATTCCTGCAAAGGTCATGGTCTCCACTACGTTTCTCTGCATCAGGATGAACACAACAATCGGCGGAATCATTAGCAGAACCGACCCTGCCATACCGGACCCCATTCTGGCATACGCATTAGATGCGCTGACCTGTTCCAGGGCTACCTTCACCACCTTCAGCTGCTCCTCGTAAACCAGCTCCTTGGACAGACCGTTCCAAATATTGACAAATTGAAAGATAAACACTGTCAGAATAGCCGGCTTAATGTTCGGCATCACGATCTGGAAATAGACTCTCCACTCATTGGTTCCGTCTATTCTGGCCGCTTCTATCAACGCATCCGGAATCTGTTCAATAAATTGTTTGATCAGGAACAGCCCAAGGGAAGCTCCAATGCTGGGACATATGTACGCCCAGTATGTATTCAGCATATTCAGCTTGGCGATAATGATAAAGCTAGGCAGGAAGGTTACCTGTCCCACAAACATCAGCCCCAGCAAAATCACCGCAAACAGCGCGTCCCTCCCCGGGAATTTATGCTTTGCAAGAGGATAAGCCGCCATTCCCGCAAACAGCACATGAAAAATCGTACCCGCCAGGGTTACAAACAACGTATTAAACAGATATCTTGAAAAAGGCACCCACATGTTGGACATCAGCTGAGACAGCTCCGTATAATGCTCCAGCGTAGGTCTGAGCACGTAGAGCCTGGGCGGGAACTGGAACAGCTCTTCCGAGGGCTTCAGGGACTGAATCAGTGTATAGTAAAGCGGAAAAGCCATAAATGCCCCCAGCAAAAGCAGCAGCAGAATCACAAAGCCGTTTCCGATTTTCGAACGCCTGTTATTCATTCCCATTTTCTTTTTTCCCAGCGTAAACCTTTTTGCCTGCTTTTTTTCTCTCATTCCAGCACCTCCTAATGCCCCATCCTGCCAATCAGCCATGTGGCAAACTTTTTGGAATACTGCATCATTACCACCAGCACCACGCCCATCGCACAGGCATAACCAAATTCATATCTGAGATTTCCATAATCCATGATGTGGGTCACGATTGTCTCTCCCGCATATCCGGTGCTGGGCAGGCCTGCCAGAACAGAGGACACCTCGCCCACAGCAAAGCAGTTTACAATCTGCATTACAATAGCAAAAACCATTTGATTCGCCATAGAAGGGATCGTAATATACCAAAGCTCCTGAAAACGATTTTTTATCCCATCCATCATTCCCGCCTCATATAGTGTCTTATCCACATTCTGAAAGCCTGCGATAAAGGTAAGGAAGCTGATTCCCATGCTCATCCAGAGCTGTACAACGATCAGCACCGGCATAATACGGGCCTCGTCTGTGAGCCAGCCAATGGGCTCATTGAGCAGTCCCCATTTCATCAGGAAACCGTTTATCAATCCATATTGATCGGAGCTGAAGATCAACCGCCATACGCTCCATCCTGCCGCGCCCACAATGGTAGGAATATAAAACAAAGCCGTTACCAGCGCTCTTGCCAGCGGTTTCAGTTCATTGATCATCCATGCAATCAGGAAGCAGATAACGTAGCTCGCCGGACCTATTATGATGGCAAAAATCAATGTATTTTTCAGGGCCACGATGAAATATTCATCATTCAGGAATATTTGAAAATAGTTTTCCAGGCCCACAAACACAGGCCGCTGAACCATATCATAATCCGTAAAGCTCAGGACAACGGATGCCGCCACCGGCAGGATCGTAAATACTATAAAAAACAGAAGATATGGAAACATCATCAGATAGCTTGTTTTGTAGGTGCTGAAGTATGTTAAAATCTTGTTTTTGCTCTTCTTTTTTGTTTCCATAATTAGTCTCCCTCCCTGACCTTCAGCTGAGACTGTTTGCGGATCAACTCTTCATTAACGGCATTCATCCAATAGTTCAGCGTATCTCTGGCATTTTCGCCGTTGTAGTAAACCTGCCTGAAGGCATTATCCACGTTTCTGGTTACATAATATCCGCCGGGAATCTCCGGTACCTCCACAACATTCTCCCACTGCTCCAGAAGCATTTCCTTTTCCTCATCCTTCCACAGGCTTCCCCTAAAAGCCTCCAGATTGGCAGGTGTATGCCGTCCCAGTGTACTCAGCTCCGCCTCGATCTCCCTGGAGTACAGCTCCTGAATTTCCGCACTGTTCCACCATTTCAAAAATTCCCATGCTTCCTCTTTATTCCTGCAGTCCTCCAGAATAATGCTGCAGGTTCCGCTGGCGCTTGTGGCACGATTGATCTGTGCACCCTGAGGCGTTCCAGGGATTGCTGTCATGATCCACTGCCCGGCAATTTCCGGTGCGGCTTCGTTCAGATTGTTGTACAATCCATAGGTGGAGATTACCACCGGCATTTCTCCTGTTCTGAATCGATTAAAATCATCCTTATACAGGCTGAAGTCATACTGCACATAGAAGTCGATCCATTGCTTAAACGCATCATAGGCTTCCGGTATCATCAAATTGGAAACCACCATATCTTCAGAATCCCTGTATACATCAATCCCATGCTGTGCCAGGAGTGTCGGGAACAGATTAATGGTCCCGATACCGTTGTTCATGGTTGCATAACCATCCGCATACGGAAGGCCGATAGACAGACTGTTTGCCTGCAATACCGGAAGCAAGGCCATCAGCTCCTGCCAGGTATTGGGAATCTCAAGGTTCAGTTCGTCAAAAATATCCGTCCTGATGTACATAACATAGAATTCCTGCGTCTCAGGAATACCGTAAATTCTGTCCTTATATTCATATGGTACAAATGCGCTCCCGGCATACTGCATCTGCAGCTCGTCAAAGCCTTCCATAGAACCCACTTCGGCAACTGCACCTCTGAATGCCAGGTTCATTGCCTCTCCTCTGGTAGTGAATATATTTACATCCGGCCCCTGGCCTGCCAGAGTGGCCTTCACCAAAGCGCCTTCCACAAGGCTGATATTTACGGCAATTCCCGTCTCGGGAGTAAAATAGGAATCGATCAGCCTTTTCATCACATTCGCCTGATCGCGGCCTTTTCCCATCCAGACTGTCAGAGTCACTTCTGATCCGGCGTCTCCCTCCGAAGACACCTCGCTGTAGGAATGAGAGAAGGAACCTGTAAAGGCTCTGATTCCATGTCCGATTTTACTCAGGAAATTACCTTCCGCATCGGGAGCATCGGCACTTACACCGGAAGCATACAGATAATCTATCTGCATCGGCTGCTGCTCAAATTCCAACACCCACTCCGCCAGCGCTTCAATATTTGTTTTGAACACGGAGAGTCTCCTGGCTATGGTATAGGGCTTCTCACAAAATGAAGTTATCTGTGTTGTCATCTGGGTCAATATTCTGGAAGAATAACAGCCCTTTCCATACAGAGCCTCCAGATAATCCACATAGGTATTCAGCTCTGACAGAATAGAAGCCAGCTTTACCTCCAAATCGGGGATGGCGCTTTCCAGACCGTAATCTCTGTAGGTATCCGGATCCGTTCCGGTTATCATAATAATCTCCCGATACAGAGAATTCACCTTCTGCAGAGTCTCCTGCATTTGTTCGATAATCTGCTCCATTTCTCCTAAGACTACTTCCATCCGCAGATTATGGGTGCCCGCTGTCAGATAAAACAGATATGGAGCATCCTGATTTCCCAGAAATCCATTTTGCCAGCTTACATCATAGTCAAAGGTCAGCCCGCTCACCTCCATAAAAGGAACCTGTCCGTCTATCTCCAGGCGCCGCAGACTGCTTTGTCCTTTGTTTTCATCCTGCCTGTACCGAAGGCCCAGCTGGTAAAGACCATCCTCGGGCACCTCTATCTGCCACTCGATCCACTGCCCGCTGTCCGACCAGTTTGCTCCGCCAATGGTATTATACCGAAGGCAAGTAGCATGATACGGAACTGTATAAGGGCTGGATCGGTCATAGACTGCGTACAATTGGGAAGAAGATTTCATATAAGGGCTTTCCCCCTGCACCTGTATGTAAAAATCCTTTTCAACCTTCCTGCCATCGGAATGGGCTGTGAGATATTCCTCATAAGAGGGGAACTCTTCCTGATAGAACCGCAGATATCGAAACAGGCCGGACTGACTGGTTCCCTGTATGGTCAGGGTATGTTCACCCTTTTCCAAATACAGCTTTATTCTCTCCTTCTTTGCCAGGCGGAAGGGCTCTTCCGTCCAAAGATAAGCCTCCGCCTGTGTAGGACGTATCTCATCTCCGGAAGCAGTACGGCGGAATTCACCGCTGTCTGTCCAGATTCTGGTCAGTGTAATTGCAGAATCCGCCACACTGCTGCCATCCAGCAGAATATGAAACTCCAATTCCTGGCCGTTTCCCTCCAGTGCCATATAGCCTGCACTCAGATAGTAGCTGCCGCTCTCTTCCACAGTAAATTTCCATTCGGCCGCATCAGTTCCCCGCCCCAAAAGTAAAGGTTCCTCGGTTTCAACTGCCTGTAAAAGAATACCGGAGCTGTCTGCCTGTACTCTTCCTTCCGGAGTCACAAATGCATTTCCTCTCGGGATATCCTCACCGTGAGGAGCCAGCAGTGACAGAACTAACAGAATAATCAGCGCCGCTGTTACACAGCCGCATAATACAAGTGTACTTTTCTGATTCCTTTCCATACAATGCAACCCTCCAAATTTGTATACTGCATTTTACATTTCAATTATATCATTTGTTTTACATATTTCAATATAAACTTTTCATATGTATTCATTTTGTAAATTTATGCTAAAGTTCCAATGTAAATTTTGTCGCATTTATCCAAAAAAAAATATGGCAAAAGCCTGCCATATTTTTTCTTCATATATTCCAATATATTCCTGTATACATCAGAAACCCAGTGTGTTTACAAATGTTAATTCATGTAAACATCCAATGGTGTTTTATAATATTCTCCGGCCTCGTGGTCACCACTGTCAGCCTCTGTCCTTCAGGACTCCCTTCTGCCCTTCAAAAGTTTCTTCTGCCCTTCCGGTCTCCTGGCCTTCCAGCTGGGGAAGCACATACCGAAAGTCCATGTCGCTCCCATAATAGAAGGCCGGATAACAGGGCTGATTGTAGCAATTGTTCTGCCAGGCCACACCGCATCGATAAGCCGTATCATGCATCAGCGTGAACAGCTTGTGGCCCGTCAGCTCCGTGTTGGTGTAAATGCGGATGGCCCGGCTGTCCTTTGTCCGCAGCACCAGCTCTTCCCGGAAATCTCCGAACAGATCGGCAATCAGACAGGGATTTCCCTTGGTCCCGTTGTTGGTGGCGGTTCCCTCCGGCAGCAGCATGATGCCGTGGATGTTGTCAACAATCATTCCCCTATGTTCTCCGTTTAAATAGTCCGCCCCGTCTATGATCTGTGTCGTCAGATCCGCCGCCCAGCGGATGCTGGCATTGGTGCCCAGGACCGGCGCCTCCAGCAGATTGCCCCTGCAGTCCCTGACTCCCACAGCCCATACCTGAAGCCCTCTGACCCCCGCGGCCACATCCCCGATCATGCAGCGGCCCAGATCCCCCCCGGGCCCGTTCTCCAAAAAGCACCTCTCCGGTTTCGCCGTCCCGCAGGGCATAGCCGTAAGGCACATCCTCTCCTCCTTCAAATACATTGAAGATTTCCATGCCCGGCCTGTCCGGATCAATGCGCGCTGCCTGCATGGCGTCTCCATGTCCCAGCCTGCGAAGCTCACCGTCCGGCATTCTGTCCTGGGAGGAGTACAGCAGACTGCCGTCATGGTCGATGGTGGCTGCGCCGTAGATAATTTCATGACAGCCATCCCCGTCCAGATACCCCACGCAGGACAGAAAGCGGTCCACTCTGTTGCAGGGCTCAATGCGCTTCCACGCATAATCACCCCACAGCAATCCGTCATCCTCTCTGGGTATCGGGAAGGGTATGGTCTCAAGCTCCTCCCCTTCCCCGGAAAACATAGTCAAATACTCCGGTCCCCGGAAAATAAATCCCTCAAAATGCCGCAGATCATTTCTCTCACTTCTGGAAGGAGCATATACATCCATAAAATAATCCGTCAGCTCCCTGGCTTCCCGGTCAGACAGAGGATATTCATACCGCCTCTGAATGCCAAAGCATTCCTCCAGCGTATCCGGCCAATTCCCGTTTTTCACCTCCGGATGCTGCCTCCAGGTTCGAAAGCGCTCCACTATGTATTCATAATATTCTTCCGCAGAGCACGCGTAATGATCTGTATGCGCATAGCCCGCTCTCCGATCCGCCTCCGGCATGGTGATACAGCGCTCCGAAACAGCCCGGCCGCTCTCGTCATAGCGGGTGATTTTGGTACCCGGGGCAGTCTTCACCGAAATCTCCGCCCTGCCGTCTCCGTCAAAATCATAGACCATGAACTGAGTATAATGGGCACCCGCCCGAATGTTCGCCCCCATATCCAGACGCCAAAGAAGCCGCCCGTCCAGTTTATAGCAGTCAATATAGCAGTTACCCGTATAGCCCTTGTGCGACACATCATGGGAATTGGATGGATCCCATTTCACAAAGTATTCATACTCCCCGTCCCCATCTATGTCACCCACGCTCATATCATTGGCAGAGTAGGTATACCTCTCCCCTGCCGGCGTCATGCCTCCCTGTGGAATCTCCAGGGGAATCTCCAGATAATCTGCCCCGCTGTTCCATGCCCTCACTGCCTCACAGGCTTCCTCCTCCGCGCCGTCCCTGACTGCCGCCACCTGATAGAAATCCTCCGGCCTTCCCTCCGGATCCAGATAATTTGTGCTGTCCGTTATCAGGGCCAGCGGCTTTCCGTTTTTATAGACGCGGTAATCCGCTCCTTTCATGCCTGTGGCGCAATATCCGCTCACCTCGTGCTTCAGCATACGCCAGCCCAGAAAAATGCCATCTCCGGTCTTTACCGCAATCAGTCCCCGGTTCAGCGCCTCCAGCTGCTCATCCAGATGATAAAATACCTTCGTCTTTATTTTTTCACTGCGCTCCAGCAGCCTTTCCGCCATCCATGCCTCCCCATAAAGGTACTGGGGAACATGTGTGGATTTATGCAATGTGTATGTGCAGCCGTCTCCCTCATACATCAGCTTATACCGCATGGCAGGCGTGTCCGTGTCCGACCAGTATACCCGATAGATCGCCGCCCCCACCACAGGCTCCCACTCCAGAGTCACGCTTTGTCTTTCTACGCTGCTGATCCTTACTTCCATCTCCTGCCTCCATTTTGGTTCGTCCTGCGTTCCATAGTAAAACTGTTTTTCAAAACATAAATATGCGCCGCCGCTCTCACCGATCAGGAAAACAGGCTTATCCGGATGTTTTTCCTGAATTGCCTTGTATGCCGCAAAGCAATCATCCACTGCTTCCGGAAATTTATTTTCCGGAGCAAGGCGGTAGGAAAATGCATATACCGGAAGCTTTGACTCGCCTGCCAGCATGGAAGCGTATCCTCTGGAAGATACCGCGTTTCCGCATATCAATCCGCCTCCATGGATGTAGATAATGACAGCGTCCTGCCTTGCGCCCGCAGGCATACTGATTTCCGCATCCATATCTTTGATCTTTTCCGGAATAAAAGTTACATCCGTCTCAATCGCCATGCGTTCCTGTGCCAGCATGATATAGAACCCGAAAATTATTACTCATTACTCTTTGAAAGCTATTATAATATAACAATACATTTTTTCCGGATGGAGCAGAACCCAGAGGCTCAAAAAGCATTCCTTGACCTGATCGCTGCCTATGCAAAAAAATAAGCCGGCTGCACGTCAGAGGTTAATGCCGGTGCGGTTTTGTCAAGCTTTTCAGTGGTCTTCTCTCATCCTGTCCAGCTCTCTGTAAATTACCCGAAGGGTCTTATATTTTTTAATGTTTTTTATTTTCAGCTTACAGATCATAATCCAAAATTGCAGCATCCGTGCCCTTACCACCATTCGCACGTCATACAGATTCGGCGTTTCCATGCAAATGTTCCATTCCTGCTGAATATTTCCATAAAATCCGTTAGCCTCCGGCTTTTCGCCGAGCATGGCTTTAATTGCTCCCAGCTGCCTGCAAAGGCTGAGATAATAAGTCCTGTACCTAAAATAATGAAAGGGATATGCAGTCAGCTGCTCTATTTTTTCCTTTAAATACCTCAGCTTCGGATACATTGCATATCTTACAATAGGAATTGCCCATACTGCATATACCTTTTTCATCTGCCAGCCGCACAGATAATGAACGGTATCGCGTTCTATGTCCTGTTCCTTTTGGGTAATTGTTGTATACGCGCCGCGCCGTAAAATTTTACATGTCTTTTCCACAAATTCGTCAATCTGTTCCCTTGAGGCGCTCCGTCTTTTCCAACTCATATGGTCGGTAAGAGCGGTTCGGTGATCCACGTTCCATATATTGATCCGCGGGCGAATATCGTTGACTACAGAAAGATAAATCGGATCTTTGCTTTCCCAATTATTTTAGCGGATATCGTCGATGATACAATCGGTTATTTCGTATTTGGGATAAAACATCTGCGAAAGCATATTCTTATCATTCTTCCACTCTTCGTAAATATTTTTGATCCGCTGATTCCAGTCCGTATAGAAATTTACAGGGTTGATATTCAGCTGAGATGTCAGCCGAAACATATTTAAAAAGTAGAAGATTTCCGCATCACTTTTATCTTTACAGCCGGCAAAGCTGCGCAGCTGTTGTTGTGTATCACTGAATGCCCTGCCGGGAACCTTTGAAATGGCAGAAGCGTCTATGCTGCCGGTAATCCCACTGTTTTTCTCCAGTATGTCAAAAAAATCTGCTGCCATATTCTGCGTTCACTTGCACGGATGGAACGTACTCTTTCAAGAAGCTCTTTGAAATAATCTTTTCCAAAAGCAGTTTTCCCTTGCTTTAATCTCTCATCATCCAGCACAAAGCCGTTTTTCATATACTCTTTCAGAATCTGGGTTGCCCATATCCGAAACTGCGTAGCCTTTTTTGAGTTTACTCTGCAGCCAACAGATATAACTGCGTCAAGGTTATAAAATTTTGTTTCGGAAGTTTGCGTTTTCCCATCCATTGCGCCGTGCTGAGTGGTTGTTGCAATTTTTGCAACAACCACTCTTTCATCCAACTCCCCAGTATTAAATATATTTTTCAAATGCCTGCTGATTCCGGATTTGTCTATACCAAAAAGCATACACGCTGCGCTGGAACATTGAGACTTATTTCAAACTCACCAAAAGCTACCTGAAGCTGCGGACAGAATGTCACAGCACGAGTTATGATGCAATCACTTCCCATATGGTGGTCGTGGCGATACGGTATATGATACTTTCCGTAGAGCGTTTCAAGAACAGCGATAACCGCAGCCTTGAGGATCTGTTCTATGGCGTCCAGCGCGAAATAGTCAACGAACTCATTGACTGTGCCATCGTGCTTATGATAGATACCCTGCTTGACAGCGTGAGGGAATACTACCATGCATCGGAGACCCAGGTGACGGAACTGGTATGCCTTTTTATCAGCAAGCTGCCTGAAAACTGGAAAATTCATTTTCAGATGCTACGCATATTCAGCTGTTTTCCATAGGTCTCTCCACCGTTCCACTCCACATATGGCTCCGTCAACCCCACTCCGATCAGATCCTTATAAAAATTATACATCACCCCGCCCTTTTCCACCGCAAGGTATCCGGGATTGGTAACCCACATCTCCAGATCTACCACGTCCTCCGGCTCTCCCTGCGCCTGTTCTGATGATTGGGACTGGCTGCCTTGAGACGATTCCCCTCCGCCTTCATTGTTTCCGCACCCCCATAGCGAAGCAGTAAACATCGTTTCCGCCAAAAGCAATGCCATTATACGTTTCTTCCTCATGTTGTTCCTCCTCTTCTCCTTTTTTATGATAGACCGGATTGATTCAGCCTGCGAAAAACTGGCCGGCTTTTTCATTTACCCGGTTTTATCCTGTATTTCAGTTCATATACACTTTTAGCCCTTCACAGACCCCAGCATGGCTCCCTTAGCAAAGTATTTCTGCAGCCAGGGATAAAATACCAGAATGGGAAGTATGGCAAATACCACCGCCGCACTCAAGGTCGCTTCTGTATAGTTTACATGCTTCACGGCTGTGATGGCCTGAAGATCTCCTCCCCCGTCAATCATCTGCCGGATCTTAAGCTGAAGCGGAAACAAATCCATATCCTGAATAAACATAAGAGGATGCTGATATTGATTCCAGATCGTCACTCCATAGAACAGACCCAGCGTGGCCAGCACCGCCTTTGACGATGGCAGTACGATCCGGGCCAGCAGACGGAAATGCCCGCAGCCGTCAATGACAGCAGCCTCCTCAATTTCCTCCGGAAATTGTCTGAAAAAGGTCCGCATTATAATCAAGTTATATGCCGTCAATATGTGCGGAAAAACCAGTACCCAATAACTATTGTAAAGCCCCATCCCCTTCAAGGTCAGGAAATAGGGAACCGTAGGAGCTTTAAATATCATGGTAAACACCACGTACAGCATCAGGAATTTTCCCGCCTTAAACCTGGGCTTGGACAATGGATATGCCATCAAAGAGGTAATAGCCAGCGCCAAAAGCGTACCCATAAGTGCAGCGCTTAAAGTGATGAAAAAAGCCGGCCAGATCTTTCCCTTCGTCAATATATATTTCCAGGAATCCAGGGTAAATTCTACGGGCAGCAAATTGATTCTGTTCATGTCAGACGCCGCTTTGGAGCTTAAGGATATGGCTATTTCCGACAGCAGCGGTATCATTGCGATTATTGCAAGTATGACCAGTATTATTGTAATAATTCCTGAAAATAATCTGTCCCTTGCAGATTCTTTGATCATTACCACAATCCCCCTTCCTGAGAATACCTCCTGGACAGATGATTGAAAATCACCACCAGCACCAGACCCACCACCGACTGGAAAAGCCCCACCGCCGTTGCAAAGCTGTACTGTCCCTGCTGAATACCGGCCCGGTATACATAGGTGTCAAAAATATCCGCCACAGCATAAGTCATTGGCGTATACAAATTGTATACCTGTTCAAAACCAAGCTCCAAAAAGCTTCCTATATTAAGCAAAAACAATGTCAATACAGTAGGAATCAACAGCGGAAAAGTGATATACCGCATTTTCTGAAACCTGCCCGCCCCGTCCATGGATGCAGACTCATAAAGTCCCGGGTCGATACCGCTGATTGCTGCCAAATAAACTACTGTCCCCCAGCCGGCTTCCTTCCAAATAGAAGAAATCACATAGATTGGACGAAACCAGCTCTCCTTCTGCATTACCAGCAGATTCTTCATTCCAAGTGCATTTCTTATATGATTAAACAGCCCTCTTGAGCCGAACAAATCAAACACAAGGCCGCCTACGATCACCCAGGACAAAAATACGGAATGCAAATAATTGTCTGTATTCCTTTTTTCAGCTTCTGCTTTTTCACCTCGTTGAGCATCAGCGACAGCAATACCGGAACCGGCAGCACCAGCAATATTTTTAACCCTCCCAGAATCATAGTGTTTTTCAGTATTTTATAAAAATCCTGATAATGAAAGAGCTTTTGAAAATTTTGTATTAAAAAGCACCTAAGATTTCTCCTAAGCGCTTGTCTGCTTTACTCGGCAAACTATAAGCAGCCGAGTTCTATGTATAGAGAAAACAATTAAATGACTACATAATGCTCGGCTAATCTTTTGAGTGCCTTTTATGGGACTTAATAAGTGGTAAGATGACTTCCACATCAACAATTCACTGTGTCTGCTCCAGCGCCCTTCTCTCCGTTGCTTCCTTCTGTGTTTCCTGCCCCGCCTCATACTCCTCCACCGCCGGGTCCACAATCCGATTCGTCCTCCTCCACTCCTTCGTCCCCTCCACCTTCACCGCCGCCTGAGTATGCTTCGCCAAAAACCGCGTCAGCGGATACACATCAATCCAGATCTCATTATTCCCTTCCTTCTGGGACTCATCAAAAATCAGCTTCAGCCCCCAGTGCAGGTGCACAATCTCAATATTATTCACGTTCTCCGTGGTACTATACCCGGTATGCCCCATATAGGGTTGTGTCAAGAACAGACTAAATTTTTTTAACAATTCCGTAACATTTTTATCGGAACCCACTGTTCTTCTACAAAATCCTTTATTTTCCACCTTATTTCAACTCTGTCCTCCGCATGCACCTCCACCCACTCTATCAGTCCGCCCAAGAACCGCTCTCCTCATGCTCCTATC
>ERZ779621.115-NODE-115-length-55458-cov-14.660379_pt1 | contig 55458 bp, 51 predicted proteins | sample MGYA00514215_ERZ779621 | MGnify/ENA primary metagenome ERZ779621 (study PRJEB29562, sample SAMEA4376715) | mouse gut metagenome | isolation source: Cecum | study: EMG produced TPA metagenomics assembly of the A DSS colitis mouse model was used to assess the...
CGTTTTTGGTTACTTTTGCCGCGCGGCAAAAGTAACCGCAGGGTCCGGGGGCGCGTAGCTCCCGGGCCTCCGACGAGAAGCGAAGCCGGCGCGGCCCCGCAGGGGCCGCTTACTTAAACCGGCCGATACGCAGGTACTTGTTGGTCTCCGCCGTACCAGTCTCCCGGGTAGGCTGCATCTCCATCGCCGCCCGAATGGCATCCATGGTCTCGGGAATGGTCACGCTCTCCTGAGGGATATTAATGGCATACATAATGTCGTCCCCGCTCTCAACGATGCTGTCCTCCCAGAGGCCAATCTCATACATGTCGCCCCGGCGGTTGCCCAGGTCACGGGCATACTTGAACAGGCTGGCATTCCCCAGGAAGCCCTCATCGATGGTGACAGTCCGGATACGGGGATGAGCCCGGAAGGCCTCCAGAGCCTGCTCACGGGTGATCTTCTTCCCATCCTTGCCGGAGGCCAGAACGGTAATGATGTGCCCATGGGTCACAGGAGTATGTACCAGAATGCCGGTGGCCTCCACATGAGGCATGATGGTCATCAGATCCACCGCCTGATGGCTGGGAGCCTTGTCAATCTGGAGAGCGTTGGTCAGTCCGCGATGGTAGTCGCCGGGATCGGCCACGCGGCGGATGATGGTGATGGCCACCTTCTCCACGCCCACGGCGCGGTCCAGACAGTCCACCGTGCGGATAAGGCCGGTAGTATTGCAGCTGGTCAGCTTCAGATAGTTCTGCCCCAGCCCCTTCTCATAGTTGGCGTAGCCGTGGAAAAACACATCCGCCACGGAGTTCTTCTCGCCGCCCTGGAAGATGGCCTTCACGCCCATCTTCTCATAGATCTCCTTGTTCTTCGCGCCCACACCTCCGGGAGAGGAGTCCAGCATGATGTCCACCTTGCCGCACAGGTCCTCGAAGGAGCCGGCCACAGGGATGTCCATGGCGTCAAACTTCGCCTTGTCCGCGCCGCCCACCAGGTACAGGTCGTACTTGACGTTGTTGGCCCCGATCATGTCGTTCTCCCGCAGGGCACGGATGGCCAGGGTGGGGGCCAGATCCGCAATGCCTACCAGCTCCATGTCCCCCTGCATGGCTACGCCGTCTGCCAGACGCTGGCCGATGGTACCGTACCCCGCTACGCCTACTCTTACTTTCGCCATATGATTTCGTCCTCCGTTTCATAAATTCCTGCGGCCCGTGCCGCAAACGTTTATACATGGAGATTGTAGCATCTGTTTCCTGTTCTGTCAATTTCAAATATGATTTTTTTAGTAAATTCCTTTTTTATTTTTTGTAAACTTACCAATTTTAATAAAACAGTTGACAATTCTTTTTCCGCGCGTTATCATGGGCTTATGAAAATTTTTGATCTCCCCGGAAAGGAGGTTTTCATATGAAGGACAACCGCCGCAAGCAGATCGAAGCTCTGGTAGCCCGGCGGGAAGCAGTCACCATGGAGGAACTGCGGGCGGAATTCGGCGTGTCCATGAATACGATCCGTTCCGATGTTGCCTACCTGACGGAAACCGGCGCCGTGGAGAAGGTGTACGGCGGCGTCCGGTCCGTTCACCGGCAGGAGGTGCCCCTGTTCACCCAGCGCACTCAGCTCCGCACGGAAGAAAAGCGCCGGATCGCCCAGTGCGCCCAGACCCGCATTGAGGACGGCGATACCCTCTACATCGACGCAGGTACCACCGCCATGCACCTCATCGACTGTCTGGACCCGCTCAAGAGGGTAACCATCGTCACCGGCAATCTCTATGTGGTCCGTCAGGCCTATGACAAGCCCCAGGTGGAACTCATCGTTCTGCCCGGCGCTATGAACCGGCGCACCAACTCCGTATCTGATGTAAGCACCCTGGAATTCCTGGGGCGGTACCAGTTTGCCAAGGCGTTCATGGGAGCCTCCGGGGTGTCGCCGGAGGGAAAGCTGAACGTGTCCACCTACATCGAATATGAGATGAAAAAGCTGGCCCTGGCCCAGAGCCGCCAGGCATGGCTGCTGCTGGACAGCGGCAAATTCGCGGAGAGCAGCCTCATGTCCTACGGAACGCTGGAGGATATGACGGAGGTAATTACCGGCCCCTGCTGCCCGGAGAAATGCCGGGATTTCTGCGCGCAAAAAAATGTGAAGCTGACGCTGACAGAATAGCGTCCGGGAGGATAGGATGAAACAATACCGAATCGAAACCCATCTGCACACCAAGCACACCAGCAAATGCGGCTGGCTGGATGCCGCCGCCCTGGCGGAGGGCTATGTCCAGGCAGGGTACGCCGCCGTGGCTGTCACCGATCACTACAACCGGGATACCTTTGACAGGCTGCATACAGACTCTGTCTCTCCGGAAGAGGTGGCGGCGGTCTTTCTGGACGGCTTCCGCCGAATGGAGGAAGAGTGTGGCAGGCGCGGCCTGCGGGTCTACAGGGGGGCTGAGCTGCGCTTTGACGAGTGCTGCAACGATTACCTTTTGTATAACTACCCCGATGAGCTTCTGGCCCGGCCGGAGGAGGTGTTCCGCATGGGCATCGCCGCTTTCGCGCCTCTGGCCCGTGAGGCCGGGGCCCTGATCGTCCAGGCTCATCCCTACCGGAAAAAATGCACCCCCGCCATTGCCTGCTATTTGGACGGCGTAGAGGTGTGCAACCGGAATCCACGGCATGAAAACAACAACGAGCGGGCGGAGGAATACGCCGCGCTCCAGGGACTCCTGCGCACCGGAGGCTCCGACTGCCACCGGCAGGAGGACATCGGCCAGGGCGGCATTCTGGCGCGGACGCTGCCGGAGAACGGCGCGGAACTGGTCCGGCTTCTCCGGTCCGGGGAGTATACGGTCATCGGCGCGGAATGATTTCCCGCTCCGCCGCATAGACTGTCTCAGGATCTTTGGATGGCGGGAGGCGGCTTTATGCGGCGGGATCGGATCATTGTGTTTTTACTGCGCAGGCGGTACCTGCTGGCTGCGCTGGCGATGGTATTGGCGGCGGCCATGTTTCTGGCTGTCTGTCTGCCGGAGCTGCTGGCCTGAGCATGAGGCCGGACTGCTATTTTGCCAAAGTACGCCTGACGGGCCGGTGGGAAACCGGCCCGTCAGGCGTACTTGTTGTCTTCCAGGGAGTTCGGGGCTCAATCCGTCAGACGGTGCAGCAGCCCCCGGCAGCCTTCTTCAATATCGCTCCAGGCGGTATCAAAATCCCGGGTGTACCACGGGTCGGCTACATCGCCGGACCGCCCGGCGAACTCCATGAGCAGATGGAGCTTCCCCTCCGGGTCCCCGCCGCAGATGCGTCTCATATTCTGGAGGTTGGCCTGGTCCATCCCGACCAGGAGGTCATATCGGCCGTAATCAGCGGCAGCAAGCTGCCGGGCGGTTTTTCCGGCACAGCCGATGCCATGCTCCGCCAGCTTGCGGCGGGCCTGGGGGTAGACGGGGTTGCCAATCTCCTCCGTGCTGGTTGCGGCAGAAACGATATGGAACTGATTTTCCAGTCCTTCACATTTCACCAGATCTTTCATGATGAACTCAGCCATTGGGCTGCGGCAGATGTTGCCATGGCAGACGAAAAGTATTCTTGTCATATCCTGAAACCTCTTGAAAGTATTGATATTCCGGGCCTTGCAGGTGTTTGCGGCATTTTCTCCTGCTCATTCTCTTGGCATATCCCGGCATAAAATAGCACAGCTTTGACCCCGAAAGTAGTAGGAAAGGTAGTAAATCAAGGGGGGTTCTCCCGTTTTACTACTCGCCGCTGGCAACCCGTTTCAGCTCTGCCTGCGCATCCTCAAAGCCCAGGTGGGTATAGGTGTTCAGCGTAACGCTAATATCCGAGTGTCCCATGAGGTATTGCAGCGTCTTGGGGTTCATACCGCTCTTTGCCATGTTGGAACAGAATGTGTGCCTGCAAACGTGAGGGGTGACTTTGGGCATCTGCACCTTGTAGATACTGTTGTACTTCTGGCAGATGTGCTTGAAGTAATGCTCCCAGTGAAGTGCCACCATTGGCTTGCCGTCCTTATCCAAATATAGAAAGCCGCACCTGCCGCCGATCATCGGCTCGGTCTTGGGCTTCGGCCTGTTGGCGATAATGCGCTGGAAGCACTGGTACACATCGTCCGTCATAGGGATTTCCCGTGTCCCGCTGGAGGTTTTCGTGTCCTCAACGATATACTCCATATTCCGTTTCCGCTGAAGCTGGTGATTGACGCTGATTCTGCGGTTCTTCATGTCCAGGTCAGCCAGCGTCAGCCCAACAAACTCCGAGATACGAAGTCCGGTCTTGAACAGGATATAAATGCCGTCATAATACCGGGAAAAGTGCTTGTCACCCTTTACAAATTCCAGAAATGCCCGTTCCTGTTTCCTTGTGATCGCTTCCCTTGTCACGCTGTCGTTGACAACGACGGTGGCAAGCTGAAACTCAAACGGATTTTTGCGTATCAAATCATCGTCCACGGCCATCTGAAACGCAGGCCGGACAACGCCGCGAATGGAGTGGATGGAGCTATACCCCCTGCCGTCCTGCTGTAACTTGATGAGCCAGCACTTGGCGTCGGACAGCTTCACCCGGTCAATGCGCTGTCTGCCGAAGTCCTCTTTCTTGATGATATTGAGGACAAAGTTATAGTTGGCCTCGGTGTTGTGCCGGACGCCGGTTTTCTGTGAGAGATACTTTTTCACCAAATCCAGAACGGTCATCTCTCCGCCACGGGGAATAATGGCGTCCTCAATGTCCCGCCGGATTTGCTTCTCCTTTTCCCGCAGGGAAAGGCCGTCCCGCTTGCCCTGGGGCGTGCTGTCTGTGGCCTCCAGTTTCCAACTGTAAACAAACTGGGGCTTGCCTGTGGCGTCAATGTATTTGTACGCATATCGTCCGTCTTTGCGTTGGCTCTCTCCGCTGCGAAGAATGCGGTTCTTGCTGTCACGTCGCTTTTCGCTCACGTCTATGCTCCTTTCTGTGAAAAGAGCCTCGGCACGATATAATCATATTATACCATAGCCGAGGCCCATTTTCCATATCAATCCGACCGCTTTCTTAAAACTTTTCGCAAGGTGCGGTGCTTAAATCGACGACAGCTTATCCAAAAACTGCTCAAACCGCTGGCGTTTGATTAGAATTTTCACGCCGTTCTGAATGACAAAGCCAGCGTCCAGGTTGCTGTTTACCAGCCTGCGCAGTTTCTTTTCGCCGATCCCGAAATAGCGGGAGGCTTCCTCAATAGTGAGGCAGAATTTTTCCTTTACCGAAATACCGATTTCCTCGGCCATAGTTCACCAGCCTTTCTTTGAAATATCCAAACCCGCAGGTGGGAGGAACAGGGAAAGGGTATGAAATGACAGTAAATTTTTGAGTTTTAGGGTTTACGGTACGGAGGGAACGCTATCGTAGCAAGCATAGGGAGTGTGGCCACACTCCCGAAAAACGGCCAAACCCGGCCCCTGTCGGGCCGTGTCCGTTTTGCTTGTTGGGATAGTCCCAAACCCTTATGCAGAACGGAAGTAATACATGGTGAGCAATGCTAATACAAGAGCAGTTGATCTTGGAACATCACGTCCTTATCAAGGTTGCATTTTAAGAAATATACAATATAGGCAAAACAATCGGAACGCAAGGAGCTATATCATGCCCCCTGCGCCCCGATTGCTTTCGACCTGGGCTATTTTTATGCCCATTCACGATTTATGGATAACAGGTACGAGTATGGATTTTCTCGCAAAAAACGCTCTTTATCTACATTATATGAAACAGCAGATGCTATAACAGATACCCCCATTCCAGCAAAAAGAGCTTGCTCTACAGGAAGTCCTAAAAGGGCCATTGGTACGCCTGTTGCACTGGCCGAGAGCAGGGACACTTTAAGACAAGTTTCTGTAAACCACTTAATCCTTGAACCTTTGAGGGCCGCCTTAAAGTCATTCAGCGCAGGCAAAAATTCATTATTGTACAAATCTCTTATCTCTTGTTGTAATATAGCAATAGGCTTATCCACAGCAAAATTTTGTGTAAGTTTAGCAAGTTGCGTTCGGAATCGCCCTAATTCATCTGCGTGATGTTCCTTAAAAGAAACTATATCTGTTAAAGTAGTATCTGGAGAAATTGATAGTCCACTTATGATAAAGTTAAGCAACATACCTTGTTCTAACTGATGATCTCTTGGCCGCCTATGACGAAAATAATCATTTGACTGGATTATTGTTTGGTTACCATATTTCACAGTATTCCCTATATTAAAGCACGGAATATCATCAGTAACCATGCCCAAGGAATGATCTTCACATAACTTATTAGCCAAAACAATCATATAAATATAGGCAAATTCTTGTTCAAAATAGTAAACTTCGTGATCGCCAAGATGTTGTCCAAATTCCCGTATTTCATTTCGGATTAGCCAAGATATTTTATCTCGATATATGCCATTCATAGTAGTATGTTCTAAATAATTCCTAACCCTGTGTGACATTTTACTGCTCCAAATGCCGCCAAATCTAGTAGCCTGTGGCGAATAGATTACTTCTGCAAACTCTGGAGAATGCAATAAATCCAATATATCTTTTTCAATTCCAATCACAGATTTGTCATCGGAATTGACATAAAGAGGACGCAAAAACCCAATGTCAGAAAGGTATTGCGTATCGCGCACTTTATATGGATTACGAAGGGATTCCGGGACAATAGTTGAAATAGAGTCCCAAAAAAGAATCGCAGTTTTTAACCAATCTGTATTCTGAATATCAATAGTTGGATAATATAAGGCATTTGAAAATGCAGGCCGCATAACGATTGCCCCCCTTAATTTTATAGTTATTATACTCTGCTTTGACAAAAAAGTAAAGTAATTCCAAAATTTTGTATCGGTTCTGCAGTTTTGTCACTGATACCTATTCCTCTCGAAAATAGGGAAGCCATTTCTATATAGATACCACTCAAATCAGCCCACCAGCCTACGCATTTAGGGCTTATTCAGCGCCCTATTTTCAAGGCTTCCAAGCGGCGGTCACACAGAGAGCAATACGATTTGACCTGCACCCTCAAAAACGAGGTTCTAAATGCGTAGAGATGGGCGCAAAAAAGTCAGGGCGGGAGGCCGATACTCCGGCGCTCCTGTCTTGGCTTCTGTTGAATTGTGAAACTGTGCTGTCACGCAAGAGGCCCTGCGGCCCTCTTGCGGCACCCGCAGAAACCGTACACCCGCTTCGCGTCTGTACGGTTTCTGCGGGTCAGATAATGTTCACGATAACCCCCGCTGCTATTTGACCTCTCTGCTTCTCGCTTCCATTCCATTCCCTTCCGGCGGCTTTGCCGCTTGTCCTCCAAGGGAGGGGGTAGGGGAAAGGATAGGAAAGGAATGGGTAATTGATAAATCTTTACTTGATTTTGTCTTTAGTTACTTATATCTTTATTTTATTGCGTTGGATTTTCCGACGTCGGTTTTCCGTTGTCGGATTATCCGACAACGGAAATGCCAACAACGGCAAAAAGGGCAAGGCACGTCTATTTGTGCCTTGCCCTTTATCGTCCATATCGTGCCGAGGCGGGTGTTATCGTTCTGACCTCAAAAGTAGTAAACAGGTAGTATATTTGCGGGGGTATCTGCTGAAAGTCCAGATATATCAACCATTTTCAAGGGCAGGATGTGTACTGCCGTGGCAGACGAACAGTATTTTGGTCATATTCCGAACCCCTTTGAGCATGTTGGATTGATTCTTCAATTTGACAGCAGCAGGACAGCAAAAGGTCCGGCCGGCGTTCAGCGCCTGTGAATACAGTTCCAGCTTGAAAACGTCAGTCCAGATCCCGGCCCCTGCTGCGGTAGGGGCTCTCGAGAGGACTGTTCTGATCGGCCTCGTTCTGGTAGCGGCCCACCACCGTAGCGGCCAGCTCCACTGGCAGCAGCGTCCCCGCTCCGGCCACGCAGCCGCCGGGACAGGCCATGCCCTCCAGCAGGTATCCGTTATACTTCCCCGCCTTGGCCAGAGTCATCAGCTTCCGGCACTCCCGCAGGCCTTCCGCCTTGGCCGTCTTGACCTCCAGAGCGGGGTCCGTCCGGTGGATCACGTCCGCTACCGCCCGGGCCACGCCTCCGGATACCGCGAAACCCCGGCCTGCCGCCGTACCCTCCCGCATGGACTCGCCCTCAGGGATGGCAGCGAAATCCACGCCCTTGGCCTCAAACATGCCCTGAAGTTCCTCAAAGGTCAGCACAAAGTCCACATCGGAGCGGATATCCGCCCGGATGGCCTCCAGCTTTTTGGCGGCGCAGGGGCCCACAAAGACCACCTTGCACTCCGGGTCCTCCTTCTTCACCAACCGGGCGGTGAAGACCATGGGCGTCAGGGTCATGGAGATATTTTTGAACTGACCGGGGAACAGCTTTTTTACCATCTCGTGCCACGCGGGACAACAGGAGGTCGCCATGAAGTCCTGTTCTGCGGGGACCTTCATCAGAAAGTCCTCCGCCTCCTCCACGGTACACATATCCGCCCCCACGGCCACCTCCACCACCCGGTCAAAGCCCAGCAGCTTCATGGCCGTGGTGAACTTCTCCGGCGTGGAGTTTTTCCCGAACTGTCCGATGAAAGCTGGAGCCACAATGGCAACCACCTTTTCCTTCTCCATAATGGAACGGATCACCTGGAAAATCTGCCCTTTGTCCACAATGGCGCCGAAGGGGCAGCTCACCAGGCACTGTCCGCAGGCCACGCATTTGTCCTGATTGATGACCGCCTTGCCGTTCTCGTCCATCTCTATGGCGTCCATGCCGCAGGCGGCGGCACAGGGGCGCTCCATATAGATAATGGCATTGTAGGGACACGCCTTGGCGCATTTGCCGCATTTGATGCACTTATCAGGGTCAATCCGGCTCTTACCATTGACAAAGGATATGGCCTCCTTGGGACATACCTTCTGGCAGGAGGCCGCCAGACAGTTCTGGCAGAATTGAGTGACCGTGTACTGTTTGGAAGGGCAGGCGTGGCAGGCATAAGGGATGATGTTGATGAGGGGCGGCTCGTAGTAGGACTCGGCAATGGCCGCCTGGTCCATGCCCTCGGTCATCAGGGTCCGGGTCTGGATGGACCGGATGGACAGCCCCATAGCCAGCCGCACCCGCTCACCGGCAATGGCCCGCTCCAGAAAAATGGACTCCCGGTGGAGGGCCTTGTCTCCGGGCACGATGACGTAGGGCAGGTCCTCCGCCCTGGTGTAATCTCCGCCCTCATAGGCCATCCGGGCAATTTCTGTAAATACACGCTTACGGATATCGGTAATCAACGACGGTATACCGCGCATAATGCAGCCTCCTTGTCATACCACTGCTGTACGCAGCGGGCAATTTACTCTTGTAGAGAGTAGCATATGAGACGGAAAATGTCAACGCAGATACGCAGCTCCTCCTCTTTATATCGCATTCAGGCGATGCACCGGCAAAGTTATACAATACGGATTGCACTGATCCAAAGCAGGTTCTATTATAGAGGCAATACGCCGGTATTCAGAAATCAATTCAGGAAGAAAACGGAATGAAAACGCCAAGGGCATACATAGAGCTTGTTTTGAAAGCAGCTGAGCAGCATTGATCGGAAGCCGCAAAAATCCGGAAACCCATAAGACGGTTTCCGGATTTGCTCATTTGTGATATTTCCCGCCCTCATTGATCTGGAAGCCCCGATAGAGCTGCTCCAGCAGCATCACCCGGGCCAGATGATGCGGGAAGGTCATGGGCGACATGCTCAGACGCACCCGGGCCTCCTGCTTCAGCCCCTCGTCCAGACCGAAGGAGCTGCCGATGACAAACGCAAGGCATTTCTCCCCCCGGTTGCCCCAGGTTTCCAGAAGACCTGCCAGCTCCTCGCTGGAATGGAGCTTCCCCTCCACGCACAGGGCGGCCAGTGCCGCCCCTGCGGGCAGCCTCCCGCGGATGGCCTCCGCCTCCCGGGACAGAGCCCGGGCAACCTCCGCCGGAGAGGGGTCCTCCGGAAGACGCTGCTCCGGCAGCTCCAGCAGCTCCAGCCTGCAGTAGCGGCTCAGCCGCTTGGCGTACTCCGCCGCGGCGTCTATGTAAAAGCGCTCCTTCAGCTTGCCCACGCAGATGACCGTTACCCTTTGCATACCGCGCCCTCCAGCACATACGGCTCGCTGATCTCATTTCTGGGGGCGGCGGAAAGCGCCACCGGCAGGCCTGCCTCCGCCAGAGCGCGGCCTACCGCGTCCAGGGCACAGGCGGGTGTATTATTCTCATCGCTGAGATGGGCCAGCAAAATGGTCCGGGTACCGGCCCGGGCGCTTTTCACCGCGTACACGGCGGCGGCATCATTGCTCAAGTGGCCCTGCTCGCCCAAAATCCGCTTCTTCAAGGGGTAGGGATAGGGGCCGGAACGGAGCATTTCCACGTCATGATTGCTCTCCAGCACCAGAATATCCGCCCCCAGCAGGCGTTCCCCGGTCTGGTCGGGGATGTATCCGGTGTCCGTCAAATATCCTACCCGGCCCTCAGGCGTGTCAAAACGCCATGCGGCGCTCTCCTGGCAGTCATGGCTGGTGGGCAGGATCATCGCCTCCACCTCGCCGAACAGGATGGACTCGCCCAGCTCCACAGGCCGCAGCAGCGGCTCAATACCCGCCAGCCGACAGCACAGCTGCCGGGATACGGCGGGCGTACAGTAGACAGGCGTTCGGTATTTCTTGATATACGTCGCCAGCCCGCCGATGTGATCCCCGTGTTCATGGGTAATGAGAACGCCGCTGAGGGACTCCGGCGTCAAGCCCAGAGCCGACAGGGACTGGCAGACCCTCCGGCAGGAGATGCCTATGTCAATAAGAAGATGGGTCTCTCCCCGGGAGAGAATCGCGGCGTTGCCGGAGGAGCCGCTGGCGAGGGTGCGGATGGTGGTCATAGATACCTCTCTTTATCGGATCTGCGGTCCTTCGGACCGCCTCCGGTTATTTCTGCCTGACAGCCCGGGCTTCCGCAGCCAGGGAGCATGGCAGCAAAGCCGCCGTCTGCGGCGCTCCGCGAAGATGCGGGGTACAGCAAACCATCCTCGAAAACCCACTGTTTTCGAGGATGATAAACATTTATCCCGCGTTGCTGACCAGCAGCTCCTCCTCCGGAATCTCCACGGAACGGATGCGGCCGCCCACGGCCTGAATCTTGCCGATAACATCCTCATACCCCCGCTCAATATACTGCACGTTGGTAATCTCACTGATGCCTTGGGCCGCCAGGGCCGCAATCAGCATGGCCGCCCCCGCCCGCAGGTCGCAGGCCTCCAGCTGAGCGCCCGACAGGCGCTCCACACCCTCGATGATGGCCAGATTGCCGTCCACCTGAATCTGAGCCCCCATCCGCTTGAATTCATCCGTATAGCGGAAACGGGTATTCCACACGCTGTCCGTAATGATGCTGGTGCCCCGGGCCAGGCACAGGGCCGCGGCAATCTGGGGCTGCATGTCCGTGGGGAAGCCGGGATAGGGCATGGTCTTGATGTTGGCCCGGACCAGAGGTCCGATACGGCTGACCAGCAGGCTGTCGTCCACCTCGTGAATCTCCACCCCCATCTCGCTCATCTTGGCAGAGATGCAGTCCATGTGCTTGGGGATGATATTGCACAGCTTCACCTCTCCCCCGCAGGCCGCCACGGCGGCCATATAGGTCCCCGCCTCGATCTGGTCGGGAATAATGGAGTAGCTGCCGCCCCGGAGGCGGCTGACCCCCCGGACCTTGATGACATCGGTTCCCGCCCCCATGATGTTGGCCCCCATGGAGTTGAGGAAGTTGGCCACATCCACAATATGAGGCTCTTTGGCGGCATTCTCAATAACCGTCATGCCATCGGCCATGGCGGCGGCCAGCATGATATTGATGGTAGCGCCCACGGAGACCTTATCCAGGAAGATGTTGGCCCCCCGGACCCGTCCGCCCTCCGCCCGGGCGGAGACAAATCCACTCTGTGTATCCACCCGCGCCCCCAGGGCCCGGAAGCCCTTCAGGTGCTGGTCAATAGGCCGGGTGCTGCCAAAATCACACCCGCCGGGCAGCGATACGTCCGCCAGGCCGAACCGGCCCAGCAGCGCGCCCAGCATATAGTAGGAGGCCCGGCAGCGGCGGGCGGACTCATAGGGCACCCGGTTGTTGCGAAGACCGGAGCTGTCAATTTCTACCGTGTGGGGGTTTACATAACGCACCTTTGCGCCCAAATCCTGAAGAATGCCCAGCAGCAGCGTTACATCGCTGATCTGGGGCATGTTCTCAATGCGGCAGGGGCCGCTGACCATCAGCGCGGCGGGAATAATGGCTACGGCGGCATTTTTGGCGCCGCTGATGGGAATTTCTCCAAACAAGGGCCGTCCGCCCTCGACAATATACTTGGTCAAAGATTTGCACCTCTTTGTTGATATATGGCCTTACTCAGGTACAGTTTACCCAGGCCGGAACACTTCATACCGGAAATCACAGTATTCAGTGGACATAATCACAGACATTAAGATAGTATAGCAGGTTTTCCCACAAAAGCAATGGGGATCAGTGAAATAAATTCATAAAATTTTAATATTTTCTTCAAGGAATTTTGGAAAACCGTGAAATATCCCGGGCTTGGAACCTGTATCCATAGGCGAGGGTACGGTCCGGATAAAGGATTTTTTGTCCAGCAAGGCCAAAAATTCCAGGAATATTGTTGTATTTCAAGATTTTTAACGCGGAAGGGCGGCAAAATGCCTGTTCAGCGCCTGCGAATTCGGCTCTTACTCCTGGTTCACGGGGGCATTCTGTTTCCGCCACTCCCGGGGCGGCAGGCCGTAGCGCTTCTTGAAGGCCTGGGAAAAATGGAGTTGGTTGGGGTACCCGCACCGCCGGGCGATGTCCCCGATGGGATCTCTGGTCATCCGCATCTGCTCCGCCGCCCTGGTCAGGCGCAGGCGGATGATAAATTCCTGGGGCGTACAGCCCACGCTCTCGTGGAAGAGCTTGCTGAAATAGCTGCGGTTGAGCTTGCATACATCCGCAATCTCCTCCACCGTAATGCTCCGGTGGCAGTTCTGCTGGATGAAGGTCACCGCCTCCTGCACGTAAAAGTCCCGCAGAGGACTGCTCTGGCTGTTCCTCCGGGTGGCGGAGGACTGCACCAGCTCATCCAGGAAAAGGCACAGGTGCCCAACCAGATGGAGCGGCGAGGCATCCGCATGGTCGGATATATAGAGCATCTGCCGGCACACGCCCTCTCCGCCGGCGGCGCAGGGGCGGTAAATGGGCTGGCTCTGTCCCAGTCCGGCGCTGTCCAGATATTCCGCGGCCCGCAGCCCGTCAAATTCCAGCCACACGTACTTCCAAGGCTGCATCTCATCGGCGCAGTAGGTATTGATCTGCCCGGGGCAGATCAAAAAGCCTTGACCCGGGCCAAGGCGGTATTGATGGGTGATACCGCCGTCCGTGGACAGCAGAATTCCCTTCCCGGAAATGACATAGTGAAAGAGGTAGTGGTTGCGGACAAAGGGCCCGAAGGAATAGAGAGACTCACACTGCTCCCAGCCATACTGGAAGAGGCGGAAGTCCAGAAAATTATCGTTGGGAAACATGGAAAATGCGTACTCGGACATTCGCGTCACCCGCTTTCTTAAACGCGGCGCACCGCGCTCCTCCTATTTGCCGGTTGTACCGCCTAATTGTACCATATTTCTGCGGGTTTGTCACCAATTGTTTTTGTTTCCTCCACATTTCTTCATCTTCCCGGAAAGGCGGGCGTCTCCGCCGGACGGCGCACCCTTCCGCCGTCCGGCGCATACATTGGGATGTCAAGCTAAGGAGGGGACGAAAATGACTGCAGCAGCGAGAACGGACACGGTCATCGCCCTGGTGGGCAACCCCAATGTGGGCAAATCGACGGTGTTCAACGCCCTGACCAACCTGCGCCAGCACACCGGCAACTGGCCGGGAAAGACGGTGGAAACCGCCCGCGGCGCGTATACATATCACGGAAGAAGCTACACCCTGGTGGATCTGCCCGGCGCCTACTCCCTGCACCCCGGGTCCGCCGAGGAGGAGGTCACCCGGGATTACCTGCTCTCCGGCGAGGCGGACGTCACCCTGGTGGTGGCGGACGCCACCTGCCTGGAGCGGAACCTGGCCCTGGCCCTGCAAATCCTGGAAGTGGCCTGGCCGGTAGTGCTGTGCGTCAACCTGCTGGACGAGGCGGAGAAAAAGCACATTGCCGTGGACCTGCCGGTACTGGAGCGGGAACTGGGCTGCCCCGTGATCGGAACCTCCGCCCGGGGCGGTCAGGGACTGGACAAAGTGCGGCAGGCCCTGGAGGACGCGGTCCTTCATCCCGCCCCCAGGCCGGAATCCACCCCCATGGCCCGGGTGTGCGGGGACTGCCGGGAGTGCCGGACTCTGGCGGCCATGTCCCGGGCCTCCGCCATTGTGGAAGCGGCGGTCAGACAGGACGCGGAAGCTTCCGTCCGCCGGGACCGGGCTCTGGACCGGCTCCTCACCGGCAGGACGGGAATCCCCGTGATGCTGCTGCTCCTGGCGGGCGTTTTGTGGCTGACCATGGTGGGGGCCAACGTGCCCTCGGAGCTGCTCAGCGGTCTGCTCATGGGGTGGCAGGAGCCCCTGCGGGGAGTGTTCCAGGCCCTCCACGCCCCCTGGTGGCTGGAGGGAGCGCTGGTAGACGGGGTATACCGGACGGTGGCCTGGGTGGTATCCGTGATGCTGCCGCCTATGGCGATTTTCTTTCCCCTGTTCACCCTGCTGGAGGACGCGGGGTACCTGCCCCGGGTGGCCTTCAATCTGGACCACTTTTTCCACAAGGCCGGCGCCCACGGGCGGCAGAGCCTGACCATGTGCATGGGCCTCGGATGCAACGCCTGCGGCGTCATGGGCTGCCGGATCATCCAGAGCCCCCGGGAACGGCTCATCGCTATTCTCACCAACGCGTTCATCCCCTGCAACGGCCGTCTGCCCACCCTGACGGCGCTGATCGCCATGTTTTTTGTCACCGGCAGCGGACTGTGGGATTCCATCGCCTCCGCTGCGCTGCTGATGGGCTGCATTGTGCTGGCGGTAGCCATGACCCTGTGGGCCAGCCGGTTTCTGGCGGGGACATTTCTGAAGGGGGAACCATCCTCCTTCTCCCTGGAGCTGCCCCCCTACCGGGCCCCCCAGGTGGGGCAGGTGCTGGTGCGGTCCATCCTGGACCGGACGCTGTTCGTCCTGGCCCGGGCAGTAGTGGTGGCGGCCCCTGCGGGGCTGCTTATCTGGATCGCCGCCAACGTTACCGTGGGCGGCGAGAGCATTCTCCTCCGCCTGGCCGGCTTCCTTCAGCCGCTGGGCGGGATCATGGGGCTGGACGGGATTATCCTGCTGGCCTTCCTGCTGGGCTTCCCGGCCAACGAGATCGTGGTGCCCTGTATCCTGATGGGATACCTCTCCGCCGGCTCCCTGACGGACTACGGCGGCCTGGCGGAACTCCACGGTCTTCTGGCGGCCCACGGGTGGACTGCCGCCACGGCCCTCTGCGCCCTGGTACTCACCCTGTTTCATTTCCCCTGCGGGACCACCTGCTTTACGATCTGGAAGGAGACCCGAAGCGTCAAGTGGACATCGCTGGCCATCCTTTTGCCCACCGCCGTGGGGGCGGCGCTCTGTATGCTGATCCATCTCGCCTGCACGCTGTTCCAATAAGCTGCGGAAATCACACCCCTTTTCCGCACGGAAACACTTGCAACCTGCCGTCAAAATTGGTATGATAGAATTACCATAAGGAGCAACACAGAGCTGAGTGAAAAGGAGGCCAACGGATGAATCGGATCATTACCATCAGCCGGGAGTTCGGCAGCGGCGGCAGAGAGTTTGGACGCCGTCTGTCGGAGCATCTTGGCTGCGCCTACTACGATCAGGAGATCGTTCAGGAGATCGCCAAGCGCACGGAGCTGTCCGAAAAATACGTACAGCAGGTCATCGGCCACCGGCCCATCTCCTCCTTCCCCATCCATATCGGCCGCAGCTTCCGGATGATGCCGGACCCCCATCTGGAACAGAGCTGCAACATCTACCGGGAGCAGTGCAGTATCCTGCGGGAGATGGCGGCCAAGTCCGACTGCGTCATCGTGGGCCGCTGCGCGGATTACATCTTACAGGAGGCGGAGCCCTTCCGCATCTTCGTGTACGCGGATATGCCCAGCAAAATGCGCCGCTGCCGGGAGAAGGGCTATGAGAAGGAAGACCTGACCGACCGGGAGCTGGAGCGCCGCATCAATGCCGTCAACCGCAGCCGGGCGGAATACTACGAGTACTGCACCGGGCAGAAGTGGGGTGACCGCATCCACTATGATCTGTGCATCAACACCACCCAGGGCACTGTCAAGGGCATCGCCGCAGTGGTCGCCCGGCTGTTTCCTCCCAGGCAGGGGGAGGAGGATAAATAATCGTTTATACGCAAAAAGGTCCGCAGGAACCTCCTGCGGACCTTTTGCATTGTCATCGGAAATATTTTGCCGCGCTGCGGAACAGGCCCATGTCGTAATTTCCGGGCACATTCCGGTAGAGGGCGGGGCCGATGCGCTCGCTGTGGCCCATCTTGCCCAGCACCCGGCCATCAGGGGAGGTGATGCCTTCGATGGCCCACAGGGATCCGTTGGGGTTCCAGGCGGTGTCCATCGCGGGAACGCCGTCCGGGTCTACGTACTGGGTGGCGATCTGACCGTTCTCCGCCAGCTGCTTCAGAACGCTCTCCGGTGCTGCGAACCGGCCCTCCCCGTGGGAGATGGGCACGCTGTAGATCCCGCCGGGGGCGGTCTCCATCAGCCAGGGGGAGAGACTGCTGCACACCCGCGTCCGCACGATGGACGACTGGTGCCGCCCGATGGTGTTGTAAGTCAGGGTGGGGCAGCCCGCGTCCGCGTCCCGGATTTCCCCGAAGGGTACCAGCCCCAGCTTCACCAGAGCCTGAAATCCGTTGCAGATGCCCAGCATCAGACCGTCCCGGTTTTGCAGCAGGTCGTGGATCGCGTCGGTGAGCCGGGGATTGCGCAGGAAGGAGACGATGAATTTCGCCGACCCGTCCGGCTCATCTCCGCCGGAGAAGCCGCCGGGCAGGAACACGATCTGGGCGGTTTTGATGGCATGCTCCAGCCCCAGGGCGGACTGGGCCAGGGTATCGGGAGTCAAGTTGCGGATCACGTCCGTCTCCACCGTCATCCCAGCCCGGAGGCAGGCCCGGACGGAATCATACTCGCAGTTGGTTCCCGGGAAAACGGGGATGGCCACTCTGGGCCGCGCGATGCCGTGGGGCATGACCGCCGGGGCTTTTCCGGTCCATGTGACCGGTTCCACGCTCCCGGCTCCAGTGGTCCGGGTGGGATACACGTCTTCCAGAACGCCTTCGTTGAGAGCAAGCAGCTCGTCAATGGGGACAGAGTCGTCCAGAACAGCGACCACCGGCTCCGCCACAGTTGCGCCAATCCGCTGGGCACAGGGCAGGTCCACTTCCTCCGCCAGCTCCGCCACGATGGCTCCATAGAGCGGGGCGTACCACGGCCCGTTCTCCCATTCCGCCCCGGACCGGAAGCCTAGCCGGTTGCCGAAGGACATCTTCACCACCGCCTCGGCAGCGCTGTCCTCCACCGCCCAGGCGGCCTTGACCTTCCCGGACCGGGCCAGAGCGTGAAAGGCATCCCAGGCGGCCTTGATGTTCTCCGGGTCCGCCCCGGCGAACACATAGACCGGATGGCCCGCCTCCTTGAACTCCGGCGTAATGGCCTCATCTGCCTTAATGGGCGCAATGGCGAAGGATATGACGGTAGGCGGCACGTCCAGATCCATGAAGGAGCCGGACATGGAGTCCTTGCCGCCGATGGCGGCGCAGCCGTAGTCCAGCTGGGCCTCCAGCGCCCCCAGCAGGGCGGCGAAGGGCTTGCCCCAGCGCTCCGGTTCCGCGCGCAGTTTCTCAAAAAATTCCTGTAAGGTGAGGTAGGCTTTTTTATAGTCCGCTCCCGCCGCCACCAGCTTGGTCAGGGATGTGACCACGGCGTCCATAGCCCCGGAAAAGGGATCAATGCTCAGCCGTTCCGGGTCGCAGCCGTAGGCCATGACGCTGGCCTGGTCCGTCTCCTGACCCGGCAGTACCGGCAGCAGGGCGGTCATGGACTGGGCGGGTGTCCGCTGTGTTTTCCCGCCAAAGGGCATGGTGACGCTGCCTGCGCCGATGGTGCTGTCGAAGCGCTCCGCCAGCCCCCGCCGGGAGGCGCAGGGCAGACTTGCCGCCAGCTCCCGCAGGGAGTGGAATCTGGGCTGTCCCATGGCGGTGCGGTCCTTCTCCTCCACGGATACCGCCGCGCGCTTCACCGCGCCGTTGGTGTCCAGAAAGGCCCGGCTCAGGTCCGCGATGGTCTCCCCCCGCCACTTCATCACCATCCGGGGGCTCTCGGTGACCACGGCGGCCCGGTATGCCTCCAGATTCTCGGTCCCGGCCAGGGCAATGAACTGCTCTTCGTCCTCGGGGGCGACGACTACCGCCATGCGCTCCTGACTTTCAGAGATAGCCAGCTCCGTACCGTCCAGACCGTCGTACTTCTTCCGCACCGCGTCCAGATCGATCTCCAGTCCGTCCGCCAGCTCGCCGATGGCAACCGATACGCCGCCCGCGCCGAAATCGTTGCACCGTTTAATCATTTTCGTAACAGCGGGGTTCCGGAACAGCCGCTGGAGCTTCCGCTCCTCAGGGGCGTTGCCCTTCTGGACCTCGCTGGCCATGGTGGTGAGGGACTGCGTGTTGTGGCTCTTGGAGGACCCGGTGGCCCCGCCGATGCCGTCCCGTCCTGTGCGGCCTCCCAGAAGGATGACCACGTCCCCGGGCGCGGGACGCTCCCGCCGGACATTCTCCGCCGGGGCCGCCGCCACCACCGCGCCGCACTCCAGATGCTTGGCAATGTAGCCCGGATGATACAGCTCCGCCACATGCCCGGTGGCAAGGCCGATCTGGTTGCCGTAGGAGGAGTACCCCGCCGCCGCAGTCTGGGCAATCTTCCGCTGGGGCAGCTTGCCGGGGAGGGTGTCCTCGAAGCTGGCCCTGGGGTCGCCGCAGCCGGTGACCCGCATGGCCTGATGGACGTAGGCCCGGCCCGACAGGGGATCCCGGATGCACCCGCCGATGCAGGTGGCCGCACCGCCAAAGGGCTCGATCTCCGTGGGGTGGTTGTGGGTCTCGTTCTTGAACATGAGGAGCCAGTCCTGCTCCACGGTCCCCGCCGCCGTGGTGATCCTGGCTGGGACGTGGATGGAGCAGGCGTTGATCTCCTCGCTCTCATCCAGCTCGGGAAGCAGGCCCCGCTTTTTCAGTACCTTTGTGCCGATGGTGGCGATGTCCATGAGGGTTTGAGGCCGCTTCGCCGCCTTCTCCTCGCCGTAGACCTCCACCCGGGCGGCCAGATAGCGCTCATAGGCCGCCTTCACGCTGGTATCATACCTCCCGTCCAGCCCCTCGATCCGGATATTCTCCAGATGGGTGGAGAAGGTGGTGTGGCGGCAGTGGTCGGACCAGTAGGTATCCACCACCCGCACCTCGGTAATGGTGGGGTCCCGATGCTCCGTATCCCGGAAATAGGCCTGCAAAAATTTCAGATCGTCCAGATCCATGGCCAGCCCCAGCCTGTCCAGCAGAGTGGCGAGGCCGTCCCCGTCCAGCCCGGTAAAGCCCGCCAGCGGCTCCACTGCGGGCGGCTCGTCATGGGTACGGACCAGCGTTTCCGGCTTTTCCATGGACGCCTCCCTGCTCTCCACGGGGTTGATGAGGTAGCCCTTTATCCTGTCCAGGTCCTCCCGGGTCAGCCGTCCCTCCAGCAGATATACCCTGGCATGACGGACCAGAGGGCGCTCCACGCCAGCCATCAGCTGCACGCACTGGGCGCAGGAATCCGCCCGCTGGTCGAACTGCCCCGGCAGGGCCTCCACCGCCAGCAGGCTGTGAAGGTTCCGGGGCTCGGGGAAGCACTCGTCCCAGACCACGTCCACCTGAGGCTCGGAGAATACGATGTGCTTTGCCTTCTCGTAGACGGCGGGATCGATGCCCTCCACGTCGTAGCGGTTCAGGATACGGATGCCCTCCAGACTTTCGATGCCCAGAAAGCCCCGCAGATCCCCCAGCAGGTTCCCTGCCTCCGGGCTGAGCCCTTCCCGCTTTTCCACAAAAATTCGATAGACCATTACTTCTTTTCCTCCAGCGCTTTCAGTGCCCGCTGGCCGATATCCCGGCGGCAGAAAGCATTGTCAAAGTGGATCCGGTCCGCCAGTGCATAGGCTTTCCCGATGGCGGCAGGCAGATCCTCCGCCACCGCCGCCGCGCCTAGGACCCGGCCTCCGCTGGTCAACAGTTTTCCGTCCTTTTCTGTCGCCCCGGCGATGTAGATGCGCTCATCCGCCTCTGTCGCAGGCAGAGTAATGGGAAAATCCTTGTCATACTTCTGCGGGTAGCCTCTGGAGGCCAGAATGACGCAGCAGGCCGATTTCTGGCTGAATTTGACTTCTGTCTCCGCCAGAGTGCCTTTGGATACAGCCAGCATGATCTCCAGCAGACTGCTCTCCAGCAGGGGCAGCACCACCTGAGTCTCCGGGTCGCCGAAGCGGCAGTTGTACTCAATCACCCTGGGCCCCTCCGCCGTGAGCATCAGTCCGAAGTACAGACAGCCCTTAAAGGGCCGTCCCTCCGCCTTCATCGCCCGGATAGTAGGCAGAAAGATTTTCTCCATACATTCCGCCGCGATTTCGGATGTGTAGTAGGGGTTCGGCGCGACAGTACCCATGCCGCCGGTGTTGAGCCCCTGATCTCCGTCCAGAGCCCGCTTGTGGTCCATGGAGGACACCATAGGGACCACCGTCTCCCCGTCGGTGAAGGACAGGACGGATACCTCCGGCCCGGTGAGAAATTCTTCAATGACCACCGTGGCCCCGCTGTCGCCGAAGAGGCGTCCCTCCATCATGGAGCGCACAGCCTCCCAGGCCTCCTTCCGGGTCTCGCAGATAAGTACGCCCTTGCCAAGGGCAAGGCCGTCGGCCTTGACCACCGTGGGCAGGGGGCAGGCCTCCACATAGGCCAGAGCCCTGCTCAGATCGGTAAAGGTCTCATAGGCGGCGGTGGGGATACCGTATTTCTTCATCAGATCCTTGGAGAACGCCTTGCTGCCCTCAATGACGGCGGCATTCTTCCGGGGACCGAAGCAGAGGAAGCCCTCCGCCTCCAGGGCATCTACCATGCCCAGTACCAGGGGGTCGTCGGGGGCGACGGCCACAAAGTCGATGCCGTTATCCCTCGCCGCGGCCACCGCGGCGGGGATGTCCACAGCGGAACCGCCGAGACAGATGGCGTCGGCGGCGATGCCGCCGTTGCCGGGAAGGGCAAAGATTTTTTCCACCCGGTGGTCTTCTTTTAATTTCTGGATAATCGCGTGTTCGCGGCCTCCGCCGCCAATAACAAGAATATTCATTTCAGCAACCTCCTTCTGCGGCCCCTGCGGGGCCGCGGCCGCTTCCTGTCTATTGTATAGATTCGCCCCTGCCGGGGCGGGGGCGTTCTTTTCGTGTGAACGAAAAGAACCAAAAGGTCACTTAGGCGTGCAGTGCCCGCTGTGCGGGCACTAGCAGCCCTAAGCCGGCCATAGGCCGGCCCACGGGAAACGCAGTTTCCTAAGAACCTTCCTGAATTACGGGGGTTATTGGTTACGCTACGACCTTTGGATTTCCGGTCTATCGTCCGTGTCCTGGGCCGATGCCGGTTTGTACTTCTGCGCACAGTTCTAACGAGGGACGTCATTGTCGGCTATGCCGCCAACGACCGTCCCGGCAACCTGCGGTCGCCCGGTTGCCTCGCGGCACTCGGCACGGGGGTCTGGTGTTTGGGGTGCTAATTTGCAAAATGTATCGTTAGACCATGTGCCCCTTGCAGGCAGTCTCTCTTTGAAAGGCCGGCAGGCGGAGTCCTACAAGCACCAGAGCGGCTGAAGAAGTACCGCCGATTCGGAGGCTTCGTCTCCCCAGAAACCCCGCCGCACAGCCCTTTAGCCCTCGCCGAGGATTTGCCGGACAGGCAAAGCCGAGAAAGGGATTCTTAAACCGCAGGTTTAAGCGCGTTTTTGCCTACTTTTGCCGCGCGGCAAAAGTAGGCGCAGGGTCCGGGGGCGCGTAGCCCCCGGGCCAATTTAAGCAGGCATCAGTGGTGGAACAACCGCATCCCCGTAAACGCCATGACCATATCATAATCATTGCACTTGGCAATCACAAGATCATCCCTGATGGAGCCGCCGGGCTCCGCGATATACCGCACGCCGGAGCGGCGTGCCCGCTCGATGTTGTCCGCGAAGGGGAAGAACGCATCGCTCCCCAGAGCGACATTCTTCCGATTATCCAACCACCCCCGGACCTCATGGTCTGTCAGGGGAGCAGGCTGAGAAGTAAAATACTTCTGCCAGTTCCCTGCGGCGCAGACATCCTCTTCATTGCCGTTGATGTAGCTGTCGATCACATTATCCCTCTCGGGGCGGCCCAGAGAGGCCAGGAAGGGCAGGGAGAGTACCTTCGGGTGCTGGCGCAGATGCCAGGTGTCCGCCTTGGAACCGGCCAGACGGGTACAGTGGATCCGGCTCTGCTGTCCTGCGCCCACGCCGATAGCCTGTCCGTCCACCGCATAGCATACGGAGTTGGACTGGGTGTATTTCAGCGTGATGAGAGCTACGATCAGATCCCGCTTGGCTTCCTCGGGGAGGTCCTTGTTAGAGGTGACCACGTTCTCCAGAAGACGAGCCCCAATCTTGAACTCGTTGCGCCCCTGCTGGAAGGTGACGCCAAAAACATCCTTGGTCTCCTGAGGAGCGGGGACGTAGGCGGGATCGATCTGAACGATGTTGTAATTGCCCTTCCGCTTGGTTTTCAGGATCTCCAGCGCCTCGGGGGTGTAGCCGGGGGCAATGACGCCGTCGGAAACCTCCCGCTGGATGAGCCGGGCAGTAATCGCATCGCATACATCGCTGAGCGCGGCCCAGTCACCGAAGGAACACAGACGGTCGGTGCCTCGTGCCCGGGCGTAGGCGCAGGCCAGCGGGCTCTGGTCCAGTTCAGGCACGTCGTCCACGAAGCAGGCCTGCTTGAGAGCCTTGCCCAGGGGCAGGCCCACGGCGGCGGAGGTGGGGGAGACATGCTTGAAGGAGGTGGCGGCGGGCAGGCCCGTAGCCTCTTTCAGCTCCTTCACCAGCTGCCAGGCGTTCAGAGCGTCCAGAAAGTTGATATACCCGGGCTTGCCGTTGAGAACCTCCAGAGGCAGGTCGCTGCCGTCCCGCATAAAGATCCGGGAGGGCTTCTGGTTGGGGTTGCAGCCGTATTTCAGTTCTAATTCGTTCATGATGGTACTCCTTCGGCCTTGGGCCTATACATTCAATTCTGCCTGAATGGATTCATCCGGATACTTTGCCAGCAGCGGCGCGATCTCGTCCCGGAGAAACTCCGTCACCTGACTGGGCGCCCGGCCCACGTACTTCTCCGGGGCCATCTGGGCGTCGATCTCCTCCCTGGACAGGGGGAACAGCGGGTCGGCAACGATGCGGTCGATGAGGTCGTTGGCCCCGCCCTCCAGCTTCACCTTCCGCGCGGCGGCGTGGGAATGCTCCCGCAGGGCCTCGTGAAGCTCCTGACGGTTGCCGCCCCGCTTCACGGCCTCCATCATAATGTTCTCCGTGGCCATGAAGGGCAGCTTCTCCATCACCCGGCGGCGAACCACCCGGTCATAGACCACCAGCCCCGCCGTGACATTGATATAAATTTCAAGAATGGCATCCACCGCCAGAAACGCCTCCGCCACGGCGATGCGCTTGTTGGCGCTGTCGTCCAGTGTCCGCTCGAACCACTGGGTAGCGGCGGTCATGGCGGGGTTCACCCCGTCCTGAATAACATACCGGGCCAGCGCACAGATGCGCTCGGAGCGCATGGGGTTGCGCTTGTAGGGCATGGCGGAAGACCCGATCTGATTTTTCTCAAAGGGCTCCTCCATCTCCTCGAAGGATTGGAGAATCCGCAGATCGTTGGCGAACTTGCAGGCGGACTGGGCCACGCCGGAGAGGGCGGCAAGCACATAGGCGTCCGTCTTCCGGGAATAGGTCTGGCCGGAGACGGCCACGCACTTATCAAAGCCCATCTGTTCCGCCACCAGAGCTTCCAGTTTCTTGACCTTCTCCTCGTTTCCCTCGAACAGCTCCATAAAGCTGGCCTGAGTGCCCGTGGTGCCCTTGGCCCCCCGGAGGCGGAGCTGGCGCATCTGAAACTCCAGATTTTCAACGTCCATCACCACCTCGTTCATCCACAGTGTTGCCCGCTTGCCCACGGTGGTCAGCTGGGCAGGCTGGAGGTGGGTGTAAGCCAGACAGGGCAGCGCCTTATACTGCTCCGCAAAGGTGGAGAGGTTCCGCAATACCTGAGCGCACTTGCGCAGCACCAGACCGCAGGCATCCCGGAGGATCAGAATATCGGTGTTGTCCCCCACATAGCAGGAGGTAGCCCCCAGATGGATAATGGCCTCGGCATCGGGGCACTGCTGGCCGTAGGCGTAGACGTGGCTCATGACGTCATGGCGGACCAGCTTTTCCCGGGCTTCCGCCACATCGTAGTTGATATCCCCGGCATGGGCCTCCAGCTGATCGATCTGCTCCCGGGTCACGTTCAGCCCCAGCTGATGCTCAGCCTTCGCCAGAGCGATCCACAGCTTCCGCCAGGTCCGGAACTTGTTGTTGTCGGAAAAGAGATACTGCATCTCCTTACTGGCGTACCGGGTGGACAGGGGGGAGGTGTAGCCATCGCGGTTTCGTTCCATGGTGGGTCTCCTTTAACCGTTCTTGTTGATGATAGAGGTTTCACAGTAGCTACCCGCCAGACTGCGGAACTGCACAAACAGCGAGACTTTATTCTCAGCGTTGAGACTCTCCCACAGCTCCCTTGCCAGTGTGGAGGCATTCGTGGCGGCAGCATCGACCGGAATAGGCTCCCCGGCGAAGGAGGGCAGGGGGCTTCCGTCCCCCTGGTAGGTGCTGATGAAGTGCCCGGTCCCGGCAACGGGCCTGTCGTACTCGAAGAAGTACCGGCAGCAGCATCTTTCATCGCCGTCCATGCTCTTGAGGATAGACAGGTTGTAGCTGCCATCCGGCTTCACCACGCCGGAGATGCGGGGGGTCCAGTTGGGACCGTCAGGCTCGAAGGTCCGGGTATTCAGGGCGTGGCGGTAGCAGTGGCCCTGCGCCAGCATGTCCCGGATGGTGTCGGTCTGGTCGCCGTTGGTGACGATTGTCAGGCCGCTCTCCAGCCGCCGGACAGGGTGATAGATAATAAGGGAGGGGTCCGTCATTTTGCTCTCGTCAAAGGCCTTTGTGCGGATGCCGTCCTCCGTCTCCTCGAAGACGCGGTTGCGGCTGTTCTCGCTGCGGCCCATGATAAAATAGGCGATAACGGCAGATTTGTTGTCGGCGCTGCGGCCCAGCATGATGCCCCGGCCCGGATAGCTGTTCCCGCGCAGCAGCGCGCAAAGGTCCTGTTTCATATGTTTGACTCCTTTTCGCGTATGATTTGTGCGGAAACCAGTTCCGCCGCCTGAGGCAGCAGGACCCATTCGGCCTGCTCCATAACTCTGCGCTGTAAGATCTCCGGTGTGTCACCGGGGAGGACGTCCACCGCCTTCTGGGCGATGATCTGTCCGCCATCGACCACCTCGTTGACATAGTGGACGGTGGCCCCCGTCACCTTCACGCCATAGTCCAGTGCCGCCTGATGGACCCGCAGGCCATAGAAGCCTTTCCCGCAGAAGGAGGGGATCAGTGCGGGGTGGATGTTGATGATGGGGCCGGGAAATTTCTGAACGAAGCTGCCGGAGAGGATCCCCAGGAACCCTGCCAGAACGACCATGTCGATGTTATATTCCGTAAGCACAGTCAGGACCTGTTCCTCAAAGCCCGGTTCCCTGCGAAGGATCGGCACACAGTCGATCCCGGCGGCTTCCGCCCGTCCGACAGCCCCGATGCCTGCCTTGTCGGCGATCACCAGAGCAATGGAACCGCTTTTCAGCTCCCCCCGCCCCTGGGCGTCGATAAGTGCCTGTAAATTGGTGCCGCCGCCGGAGACGATCACGGCGATCCGGGCGGTCAGCATAGGACCACTTTCTCCTCTCCGGAGACGATCTCACCCATGATGTAGGCGTCCTCGCCCTGCTCCCGGAGGACGGCCAGGGTCCTGTCCGCCTGCTCTCTGGGAACGGTGACGCTCATGCCCACACCCATGTTGAAGGTGTTGAACATATCCCTCTCAGGAATATTTCCGCTCTGGGCAATAAAGTCAAAGATAGGCGGAGTGCGCAGGGCGGCCTTCTCGATTTTCGCGCCCAGTCCGTCCGGGATGGAGCGGGGGATATTCTCATAGAAGCCGCCGCCGGTGATGTGGGAGATTCCGTGGACCTCCACCTGCTCCAGCAGGGTCAGGATGGGCTTGACGTAAATGCGCGTAGGCGCCAGCAGCACCTCGCCCAGCCCCTTGCCGCCCAGGGCCTCAATGGGGGTATCCAGGTGGGCGTGTTCAATGTTGAACACCCGGCGCACCAGAGAGAAGCCGTTGGAGTGTACCCCGGCAGAGGGCAGGGCGATGATGGCATCTCCCGGTGCAGTCCTGTTCTTGTCGATGACCTTCTCCCGGTCCACCACGCCCACGGTGAAGCCCGCCAGATCGTAGTCGTCCTCGGCCATCATGCCGGGGTGTTCGGCGGTCTCGCCGCCCACCAGAGCGCCCCCGGACTGGACGCAGCCCTCGGCTACGCCCGCCACGATGGCGGCGATCTTTTCCGGGATGTTTTTGCCGCAGGCGATGTAGTCCAGGAAGAACAGGGGTTTCGCTCCGCAGCAGATGATGTCGTTGACGCACATGGCCACACAGTCGATGCCGATGGTGTCGTGCCTGTCCATCAGTTGAGCGATACGGATCTTTGTACCGACGCCGTCGGTACCGGAGACCAGACAGGGGTGCTGCATCCCGGTGGTATTCAGTTCAAAAAGTCCGCCGAAGCCGCCGATATTTTCCGCCATACCGGCGGTCATGGTACGGGCTACATGCTGTTTCATCAGCTCTACCGCCCGGTAGCCGGCGGTGATGTCTACGCCGGCTGCGGCGTAGGAGGCAGAATAGCTCTCGTTCATTGTTTCCTCTCTTCTGCGGCGCGGAGCGCCGCCTATGCCGTTTTCTTATTGACAGCCCGGGGGCTGCGCGCCCCCGGACCCTGCGGTTACTTTTGCCGCGCGGCAAAAGTACCCAAAAACGCGCTTAAACCTGCGGTTTAAGAATCCCTCTCTCGGCTTTGCCTGTCCGGCAAAGCCTCGGCGAGGGCTAAAGGGCTGTGCGGCGGGGTTTTGGGATAGGCGAAGCCTCCGAAGTTCCAGTCCTTCTTCTGCTGGTCTGGTACTTGTAGAACTCCGCCTGCCGGCCTTTCAAAGGGGTACTGCGGTGCAAGGGGCACGCGGTCTAACGGTACATCCTTCAAATTCGCACCTTCCCTGCCAGACCCTCGTGCCGAGTGCCGCGAGGCAACCAGGCAGCCGCAGGCTGCCGGGACAGTCGTTGGCGGCGCAGCCGACAATGACGTTCCTCGTTAGAACCGTGCGCAGAAGTACAAACCGGCATCGGCCCATTGCACTAACGACAGACCGGAAATCCAAAGATCGTAGCGTAATTAATAACCCCCGTAATTCAGGAAGGTTCTTAGGAAACGCAGTTTCCCGTGGGCCGGCCTATGGCCGGCTTAGGGCTGCTAGTGCCCGCACAGCGGGCACTGCACGCCTAAGTGACCTTTTGGTTCTTTTCGTTCACACGAAAAGAACGCCCCCGCCCGCCAGGGCGAATCTAAACGATAGATTAAAGCGGGAGGCGGCCCCGCAGGGGCCGCAGATCACTCTTTCCCCGTCCAGCAGTAGGTACAGACCTTCTCCTTATCAATCCCGATGGCCTCCAAAAGCCCCTCAAGCGACTGATACCCCAACGAACTGAATCCCAGATCCTCGCAGATCGTCTTCAACAGACACTGCCCCCTCTCGCTGGAGCAGTCAGCGTATTCGTCCAGATGCTCCTGCCCCTCATCGCCCTCCAGCTTTTGAACTGTAGCCCGGGCCAGAAGCTCCATATCGGAGTTGCTCCGGGAGAAATTCAAATACTTGCATCCGTACATGACGGGCGGACAGGCGGAACGCATGTGGACTTCCTCCGCACCGCAGCTGTACAGAAATTCAATGGTCTCCCGCAGTTGGGTACCCCGGACAATGGAATCATCCACGAACAGCAGTTTTTTCCCCTCGATCAGCTCGGGTACGGGAATCTGCTTCATCTTCGCCACCTGATTGCGGATATTCTGATTGGCCGGCATAAATGACCGGGGCCAGGTGGGAGTATATTTTACGAAAGGACGGGCAAAAAACTTTCCGCTTCGGTTAGCGTATCCGATGGCGTGGGGCAGGCCGGAATCCGGTACGCCCGCTACATAGTCCACCTTGGGCAGCTGTCCCCGGGTGATCTCGTCCCGGGCCATGATCTCGCCGTTGCGGTAGCGCATGACCTCCACGTTGACTCCCTCGTAGTTGGAGTTGGGGTATCCGTAGTAGGTCCAGAGAAATGCGCAGATGCGCATCTGCTCCCCGGCGGGGGACAGGACCTCATATCCCTCTGCCGTCACCCTCACGATCTCCCGGGGCCCCAGCTCGTAGGCGTCACCGTACCCCAGCTTGTGATAGGCAAAGGACTCAAAGGATATACAGCAGCCCTCGTCGCTCTGGCCGATGAGAACCGGCAGGCGGCCCAGCTTGTCCCGGGCGGCGATGATCCCCTCCTCCGTCAGAATCAGGATGGTAGCGGAGCCATCAATAACCTCCTGCGCATAACGGATGCCCTCTACCAAGGTATCCTTCTGGTTGATGAGGGCGGCGGTCAGCTCAGTGGCATTCACCGCGCCGGAACTCATGGCCATGAACTGGCTGCCCTGACGGCCGAAATACGCCTGAACCAACTCCTCGGCGTTGTTGATGATACCCACGGTGGTAATGGCGAACAGCCCCAGATGAGAGCGGACCAGCAGGGGCTGGGGGTCCGTGTCGCTGATGCAGCCGATGCCGCTGGTGCCGTGGAATTTGGTCACGTCCTTCTCGAACTTGGTCCGAAAGGGAGTGTTTTCGATGTTGTGGATCTGGCGCTGGAATCCATCCTTCTGATCGTATACGATCATGCCTCCCCGGCGGGTACCCAGGTGGGAGTGGTAGTCCACGCCGAAAAAGATGTCAAGAACGCAGTCACGTTTGGAAATCGCTCCAAAAAATCCGCCCAAATCAGATTCCTCCTTAGTGGTTGCACATGTACTGCGAGATCATTTACGCACCGAACACCCGGCGCATCATTTCCTCATAGGCCTCCTCCACATTGCCCAGGTCACGGCGGAAGCGGTCCTTGTCCAGCTTCTCGTTGGTCCTGGCGTCCCAGAAGCGGCAGGTATCGGGGGAGATCTCGTCAGCCAAAACGATAGTGCCATCGGGCAGGCGGCCAAACTCCAGCTTGAAGTCGATGAGCCGCACGCCGCACTCGGCAAAAAAGGCCTTCAGTACCTCGTTGACCTTCAGAGCCATGGTGCGGATGGTCTCGATCTCCTGCCGTGTCGCCAGCTTCAGGGCCAGAGCGTGAGAGGTGTTCAGCAGAGGATCGTGGAGGTCATCGTTCTTGTAGGAGAACTCGAAGGTGGGCTCATCGAAGGGGATGCCCTCCTCCACGCCGTAGCGTTTGGCGAAGCTCCCGGCGGAGACATTGCGGATGATGACCTCCAGGGGAACGATCCCGACCTTCTTCACCACGGTCTCCCGATCGTTCAGCTCCTCGACAAAGTGGGTGGGAATGCCGGCGGCGGAGAGCTTGCCCATGAGGAAGTTGCTCATGCGGTTGTTCACCGCGCCCTTGCCCCGGATGGTTCCTTTTTTTGTCCCGTCGAAAGCGGTGGCATCGTCCTTGTAGGAGACGATGACCAGATTGGGATCCTCGGTGGCAAAGACTTTTTTTGCCTTGCCCTCATAGAGCTGTTCTTTCTTTTCCATATTGTGCTGACCTCCATTATTTAGTCTTAAAGTTATCATTGTTTCTTATCGATAACCCGGGACCTGCGCGGCCCCGGACTCCGCGCCTACTTTTGCCACGCGGCAAAAGTAGGCAAAAACGCGCTTAAACCTGACGGTTTAAGAATCCCTGAATTACTGGGGAGTTTAGTTACGCTACGACCTTTGGTCTTCCGGTCTACCGTCAGTGCTATGGGCCGATGCCGGTTTGTACTTCTGCGCACGGTCCTATCGAGGGTACTGGTTGCCTCGCGGCACTCGGCACGAGGGTCTGGCGCAGGGGCGCGAGATGATAGATTTCCGGTCTAATGAATTGTCTCTCATCCCTGCACCCCGGCGAGTTTGCCGTGCTAAAACGGTAGGGGCCATCGTCAACCACGATGAAATAGACGCAGAAGACCGGCAGAGCGGGCGGCAGTATGTTTAGACCAAACCAGACTGTGCCTTGGGCGCAACCCAATAACCCCCGTAATGAAGGAGGATTCTTAAGGAACATAGTTCCTTAAGTGACCTTTTGGTACTTTTCGTTCACACGAAAAGTACGCCCCCGTCTCCGCCCCGGCAGGGGCGAATCTAACTGTAAGAAGGAAGCAAGAGCGGCCTGCAGGGCCGCCGCCCCCGGATCATTTATTGAACTCCGCAGCGACCTCCGCGTCAGCGGCCAGGGCCTTCGCCGCCCCGGCGGCGCGATGCCCGTCCAGCTTTGCCGCCAGATTTTTGTCCTCAACGGCCAGAATCTGCACAGCAAGCAAAGCGGCGTTGACGGCTCCGTCAACGGCAACTGTAGCGACCGGGATACCGGAGGGCATCTGTACCGTGGACAAAAGCGCGTCAACGCCGTCCATCGCGTTGGACTTCAAAGGGATACCGATAACAGGCAGGGTGGTCTGGGCCGCAAGGGCCCCGGCCAGATGGGCCGCCATCCCGGCAGCGGCGATCAGCACGCCAAAACCGTTGGCGCGTGCCTCCCTGGCAAAGGCCGCGGCCTCCCCGGGGGTGCGGTGCGCGGAATAGACATGAACCTCATGGGGCACGCCGAAAGACGCGAGGGTCTCCGCGGCCCTGCGGACCACGGGCAGATCGCTGGCGCTGCCCATGACGATGCCGGCTTTCTTCATTGGCTGTTCCTCCATAAAAATGAATACGAGCAGTCCTCTCCCCATAGAAAGCGGACTGCCCAGACGGACGGCATGTGTACTCTAACCTGTTCCCCTGTGGTACCCCACAATCCCGTCAGTCGCAGGCAGATCTCTTTGATTGAAAAATTCATCTTTAGGCTAACATTTTCTTCGGGAAAAGGCAAGAGATAATCATACAGATTATTTCCCCTTTTTCTGCCGCGCCACTATGGAACTTCCATAAATCGTAAGGATGTCCCCGGTTTGTCTTGACTTCCTTCCCGATCTGTGCGATAGTTTTTGTTGATAACTGTACTGTGGAGAGGGGGCGCCGGCATTGAAAAGAACCGGGCGGGCATTGGCGGCGTCTTTGGCGGAAGCGGCTTCGTTTACTGTCTCTCTTACGATATTTCCCGGCATCACGGACTGCGCCGCTGTCCGTGATGGGCCGGGCTTTTCTTTTTCATTGCGGAGGCCTATATGAACAAACCCCTGTTCGAAATGACGCTGGAGGAGCTGTGGGAGCTGTTCCCTGTTGTTCTTTCCGAGCATAAAGACTGCTGGTCGGATTGGTATGAGGAGGAGAAGCTGTCCATCGAGGCCCTTCTGCCGGACCGGAACATCAGGATCAGCCACATTGGAAGTACCGCGGTCCCCCGCATATGGGCCAAGCCGATTATTGACATTCTCATAGAACTCCCTCCCGACGCTTCCATGGCAGATGCAAAGGAGATATTGGTAAGCAGCGGCTGGATTTGCATGTGCATGGCGGAAACCAGAATATCCCTCAATAAGGGTTATACCAGCCAGGGCTTTGCGGAGCGTGTGTTCCACATTCATCTGCGCTATGCCGGAGATCACGATGAATTGTACTTTCGGGACTACATGGCTGGTCATCCCGCCCTTGCCGGGGAGTACGAGCGTTTGAAGCTCTCCCTCTGGAAAAAGTACGAACACGACCGGGATGCCTATACAGACGCGAAGAGCGCGTTCGTCAGGAAATACACAGACCTTGCGAAAGCGGAATATGGAGACCGGTACTGACCGGCGTTTGATAGATTACATCAGATTTATGGCGATACAAAGGAGGAACGCGGATGATCCGACAATTAGACGGCAAGATCGTGCTGGCCGATGGCAGTCAGTACCTGGGCTGCCGCTTCGGGGCCAGAGGGGACCGGGTGTGCGAGCTGGTGTTCAACACCTCTATGGTGGGCTATCAGGAGATCGTCTCCGATCCGTCCTATACCGGGCAGCTGGTGGTGATGACCTATCCCATCATCGGCAACTACGGCGTCACCGATGAGGACTACGAGACCAAGATCCCCACCATCGGCGGGCTGGTGGTCCGGGAGTACAACGACATCCCCAGCAACTTCCGCTACACCAAGACCCTCTCGGAGATCCTGGAGGACTACGGCATCCCTGCCATCGAGGGCGTGGACACCCGGAAGCTCACCCGGGCCATCCGGGACGCGGGCAGTCAGAAGGCCCTTTTGACAGACGCGGACACCCCTCTGGAGGAGGCTCTGGCGCTCCTGAACGCCGCCAAGCTCCGCCATGACCAGGTGGCCCAGGTCAGCTGCAAAAAGCGCTGGTACGCCCGCACCTCCAACCACCGCTTCACCGTGGTAGCGGTGGACTGCGGCATCAAGCTGAACATCGTCCGCTCCCTGAACGCCAGGGGCTGCAACGTCACCGTGGTCCCCTACGACACCCCCTACCAGACCATCCTGGACATGGATCCCGACGGGGTCTTCCTCTCCAACGGTCCCGGCGACCCGGAGGACGTGAAGCCCGTGATCGAGCTGGTCCGGCAGCTGCGCGGGAAATTCCCCCTCTTCGGCATCTGCCTGGGCCACCAGATGATTGCCCTGGCCTACGGCGGGAAGACCTACAAGCTGAAATTCGGCCACCGGGGCGGCAACCACCCGGTGAAGGATCTGTCCACAGGCAAGCTGGAGATCACCAGCCAGAACCACTCCTACGCCGTGGACGGAGACTCTCTGGCGGACACCGGCCTGGAGGTGACCCACGTCAACGTGCTGGACGGCACCGTGGAGGGCCTGGCCTGCAGGGAAGACAAGGTGTTTTCCGTCCAATACCACCCGGAGAGCGCCCCCGGCCCTCAGGACAGCGGCTGCCTGTTCGACCGGTTTATTCAGATGATGGAGGAGGAGAAGCGGCATGCCTAAGAGAACGGACTTGAAAAAAATTCTGGTCATCGGCTCCGGCCCCATCGTCATCGGACAGGCCGCCGAGTTCGACTACGCCGGCACCCAGGCCTGTCTGGCCCTCCGGGAGGAGGGGTATCAGGTCATCCTGGCCAACTCCAACCCCGCCACCATCATGACCGACACCACCATCGCCGACAAGGTCTACATGGAGCCCCTGACGGTGGAGTATCTGGCGAAGATCCTCCGCTTCGAGCGTCCCGACGCCATCGTCCCCGGCATCGGCGGACAGACGGGCCTGAATCTCGCCATGGAGCTGCAGAAGCAGGGCATTCTGGACGAGTGCGGCGTAGAGCTGCTGGGCACCAGCTACGACAGCATCCGCCGGGCCGAGGACCGGGAGCTGTTCAAGGAGCTGTGCCTGGAGCTTGGCGAGCCGGTGGTCCCCTCCGAGATCGCCAACGACCCGGAGGAGGCCGCCCGTGCCGCGGCGGACATCGGTTATCCGGTGATCCTCCGTCCCGCCTTCACCCTTGGGGGCACCGGCGGCGGCTTCGCCGGAAACGAGGACGAGCTGCGGGAAATGATGAAGCACGCCCTGGAGCTGTCCCCCGTCCATCAGGTGCTGATCGAGAAGAGCATCAAGGGCTATAAGGAGATCGAATACGAGGTGATGCGGGACGCCAACGACACCGCCATCACCGTCTGCAACATGGAGAACATCGACCCCGTGGGCATCCACACCGGCGACTCCATCGTGGTGGCCCCCAGCCAGACCCTGACCAACAAGGAGTATCACCTCCTCCGGGACAGCGCCCTGCGGCTCATCCGCGCCCTGAAGATCGAGGGCGGGTGCAACGTCCAGTTTGCCCTGGACCCCCAGTCCTTCCAGTATTATGTGATCGAGGTAAACCCCAGAGTATCCCGATCCTCCGCCTTAGCCAGCAAGGCCAGCGGGTATCCCATCGCCCGTGTGTCCGCCAAGATCTCCGTGGGGATGCACCTGGAGGAGATCCGGCTTGCCAACACCCCCGCCTGCTTCGAGCCCGCTCTGGACTACGTGGTGACGAAGATGCCCCGGTTCCCCTTCGACAAATTCGGCTCCGCCAGCAACCGCCTCAGCACCCAGATGAAGGCCACCGGCGAGGTCATGGCCGTCGGCCGGACCCTCCAGGAGAGCATCCTGAAGGCCGTCCGCTCCCTGGAGGGCGGCGTGGGCCACATCTATATGGAGAAGTTCAACGACTACACCGGCAAGGAGCTGCTGGACTACATCCAGCTGGGCACCGACGACCGCATTTTTGCCATCGCCGAGCTGATGAGCCGGGGGACCGACCTGGGACAGATCTGCACCGCTACCCAGATCGACATGCTCTTTCTGGACAAGATCTGCAACATCGTCCACTACGAGGAGGAGATCAAGGCCCGCCCCTGGGATACGGACATGCTCCGCCGGGCCAAGCGCCGGGGCTTCTCCGACCGGGCCGTCGCCTGGCTTTGGAAGTGCAGCGAGCGTGAGGTCTACGACAAGCGCTGTGAGCTGGGCATCTTCCCGGTCTACAAGATGATCGATACCTGCGCCAGCGAGTTCGACAGCTACGTGCCCTATTTCTACTCCACCTACGAGGACGAAAACGAGTCTCTGGTGTCCGCCAACAAGAAGATCATCGTCCTGGGCTCCGGCCCCATCCGCATCGGCCAGGGTGTAGAGTTCGACTATTCCACCGTCCACGCCGTCCAGACCATCAAGAAGAGCGGCTATGACGCCATCATCATCAACAACAACCCGGAAACCGTCTCCACAGACTATACCTGCTCCGACAAGCTGTACTTCGAGCCCCTGACGGTGGAGGACGTGATGAACGTCATCCATCTGGAGCAGCCCGTGGGCGTTATCGCCTCTCTGGGAGGTCAGACGGCCATCAACCTGGCCCAGCCCCTGAGGGATCACGGAGTGACCATCATCGGCACGGACTGCGAGGCCATCGAGCGGGCGGAAGACCGGAAGATCTTCGAGCAGGTCCTCCGCAAGCTGGACATCCCCCAGCCCCGCGGCGAGGCCGTCACTAATCTGGAGGACGGCGTCCGCGCCGCCCGGGAAATCGGCTATCCCGTACTGGTGCGCCCCTCCTTCGTGCTGGGCGGCAGGGCCATGGAGATCGTGGCCAACGAGGAGATGCTCCGCCGCTACCTGAAGACCGCCGTGGAGGTAGATGAGTCCAAGCCGGTGCTGGTGGACAAGTACATCATCGGCAAGGAGGTGGAGGTGGACGCCATCTGCGATGGGACGGACGTGTTCGTCCCTGGCGTCATGGAGCTGGTGGAGCGCACCGGCGTCCACTCCGGCGACTCCGTCAGCGTGTACCCCGCCTTCTCCATCTCGCGGGAGGTGAAGGAGGTCATTCTGGACTATACCCGAAAGCTGGGTCTGGGCATCGGCATCGTGGGCCTCTACAACATCCAGTTCATCGTTGACCGGGAGGAGAAGGTCTACATCATCGAGGTCAACCCCCGTTCCTCCCGGACGGTGCCCTTCCTCAGCAAGGCAACCGGCTATTCCCTGGCGGATATCGCCACCAAGGTCATCCTGGGGGAGACCCTCCGCGACCAGGGCATCACTGAGCTGTATCCCCCGGAGAAGAAGCGGTGGTACTGCAAGGTCCCCGTGTTCTCCTTCAGTAAGCTCAGCGGACTGGACGCCTATCTCTCTCCGGAGATGAAGTCCACCGGCGAGGCCATCGGCTACGACGAACGCCTGCCCTACGCCCTCTATAAGGCCATGCAGGCTGCCGGCATGAACCTCCAGGACCACGGGACGGTGCTGCTGAGCATCTGTCAGGAGGATCTGAAGGAGGCCCTGCCCCTGGTGGAGCGTTTCTACCGTCTGGGCTTCAATATCGAGGCCACCACCGGCACGGCCAATTTTCTCAAGGACCACGGCATCCGCACCCGCCGCAAACGGGACTACACCGAAGACCCCCGGGACATCACCGAGGCCATGCGCGGCGGCAAGGTGGCCTACCTGGTGAATACCCGGGATCCCAGCTCGGCGGAGCATGTGAACGCCGGCTTCGAGATGCGGCGGCTGGCCATCGAGAACAGCGTCACCACCTTCACCTCCCTGGATACGGTCAGCGCCCTTTTGGACGTGCTGGAGGCAATTTCCAGCAGAATTTCCACTATCGACGCACAGTGACAAAAGTCCTCAGAAGATTTTAGACTTTTGTAACAATCTATGCTGGTTTTGTTAACAACCTTCGGGTATCCTTAATCTTGCAAGTGACAAGACTTCTTTTTCATCTGATCCTCCAAACCATAGACAAAGCCCGGAAGCTGACCGCTTCCGGGTTTTGTCTATAAGCGGACGGGGAAGCACAGCCGCGCCTCCCCGTCTGTTTCTTAATAGTTTTCCGCGCTGATCTCAAAGTACGCCTGGGGATGGGCGCAGGTGAGACAGATATCAGGTGCCTGCTCGCCCACGACGATGTGGCCGCAGTTCCGGCACTCCCAGACCTTGACATCGCTCTTCTTGAAGACCTCCTGGGCCTCCACGTTCCGCAGCAGGGCGCGATAGCGCTCCTCGTGATGCTTCTCGATGGCGGCCACCATGCGGAACTTGGCCGCCAGCTCGGGGAAGCCCTCTTTCTCGGCGGTTTCGGCGAACCCAGCGTACATGTCGGTCCACTCAAAATTCTCCCCCGCCGCCGCGGCGGCCAGATTCTCGGCGGTGGAGCCGATGCCCCCCAGCTCTTTGAACCACATCTTCGCGTGTTCCTTCTCGTTGTCCGCCGTCTTCAGGAACAGGGCCGCAATCTGCTCGAAGCCCTCCTTCTTGGCCTTGGAGGCGAAAGATGTATACTTGTTCCGGGCCTGGGACTCGCCGGCGAAGGCGGCCTCCAGGTTCTTTTCTGTCTGCGTTCCAGCGTATTTGCTCATAGTGTGGCAGTCCTTTCTATATTTTTATTATATTCCAATACACGGCGGGACCTGACGGCCCCGCCGCGCGTTCGGACCCGCAATAGGATCAGGTCATGGCCGCGCCGTCCACCCGCAATGTGACGCCGGTGACATAGGAGGCCTGGCTGCTGGCCAGGTACAGGAAGGCGTTGGCGATATCCTCCGGCTCGCCCACCCGTCCCAGGGGGATGCCGGAGGAAATGCGCTCCACCATCTCCGGCGGCAGGGCCGCCACCATGTCGGTCCTGGTGACGCCGGGGGCCACGGCGTTGACGCGGATGTGATCCTTTGCCAGCTCCCGTGCCAGAGAGCGGGTCAGGCCGTTTACGGCGAACTTGGTGGCGGGATAGCCGCACCCGGCGGGCTGGCCGTACTCGGCCACCATGGAGCTGGTGTTGATGATTACGCCGCCGCCCTGCTCCTTCATGATCCGGGCCGCCGCCTGGGAGCAGACAAAGACAGCCTTCACATTGATGTCGAGGATCTTGCCGAACTCCTCGACGGTATAGTCGTAGAGGCTGGTGCGGGAAGAAATGCCCGCGTTGTTGGCCAGGATGTCCAGCCTGCCGAAGCGCTCCTTGGCGGCGGCAAAGGCCTCCGCTACCGCCTCCGGATCGCAGAGATCGGGCCAGAGGCCCATGACCCGGCCCTCATACTCTGTGAGCCCGGCAAGCGCCTTGTCCACGGTCTCCTTCCGGGAGCCCATCACCACCACGTTGGCCCCGTTTTCCAGGTATTTCTTAACGATAGCCAGACCGATGCCGCGGGTGCCGCCGGTGACGGCGGCCGTCTTGTTCGTTAACATGTGCGCACCCCTTTTACATAAATATTTACTTAATTGCTCCCCAAATCAAATGATCGCCGGGAAACCCTTAAATATCAAATCGATCCCCTACGGGCCCTTACTGCTTCAGCTCCACCACGGTAACGCCGTCCTCCCCCTCGCCGTACCGGCCCAGGCGGAAGGACTTCACCGACGGATGCCGCTTGAGTTGCTGGTGGACCGCCTTGCGCAGCGCGCCGGTCCCCTTGCCGTGGATGATGGTGACGATATTCAGCTTCCCCAGGACGGCGCTGTCCAGAAACCGCTCCACCTGCAGATCCGCCTCATCGGTCATGAGGCCCCGGATGTCCAGCTCGTTCACCGCCGCCCGGGCGCCCGCCAGCCGGACGGTGGCCGCGGCCCGCTTCTTCGCCTCCCGTTTGACAAAGCTCTCCGCATCCTCGATGAGCCGCACCTCACCAGCCTTCACGGTCAGCTTCATGTTCCCCGCCAGCAGCTGCAGCCTGTCACCGTTCACGGCGGTGACCACCGCCTGCTTCCGGGTGCCGCCCAGCTCCACCAGGTCGCCCTCCCGGATGGGACGGCTGGGTGCGGGAATGGGCTCCTTCTCCACCTCGAAGTGCAGCTCCTCCTCCATCTGGTTCAGCTTCCCCCGGATGGCGGCCCGGGCATCGTTGACGTTCTGCCAGCTGGCGGCCTTCTCCTGCTGTTTCCGAAGCTCCGCCAGCTCCTCAAAAATGGCATCCGCCTGTGCCCGGGCCTCCCGGACAATGCGCCGGGCCTCGGCCTCGCCCCGGATCCGGGCGTTCTCCTTGGCCCGCTCCATCTGCTCCCGGAACTCGTGGGCTTTCTTCGCGTCCGTCTCCCGCTGGGAGCGGAGGCGCTCGGCCTCAGTCTGGTCCTTCTCAAGCCGCTGGCGCTTTTCCTCCAGCTGGGTCAGCACGTCCTCAAAGCGGATGGACTCGCTGTCCATCTGGGCCTTTGCCGTCTCAATCACCGCCGGGTCCAGCCCCAGCCGCTGAGAGATGGCAAAGGCGTTGGATTTTCCGGGGATGCCGATGAGCAGCTTATAGGTAGGCCGCAGGGTTTCCACGTCAAACTCGCAGCTGGCGTTCTCAACACCCTGGGTAGTCATGGCGAAGGTTTTCAACTCCGCGTAGTGGGTGGTGGCGGCTACCTTCCCGCCCCGCTCCCGGACGTGCTGGATAATGGCGATAGCCAGCGCCGCGCCCTCAATGGGGTCCGTGCCCGCCCCCAGCTCGTCGAAGAGAATGAGGCTGTGCCCGTCCGCCTCCTCCAGAATTTTGACGATGTTCACCATATGGGCGGAGAAGGTGGACAGGCTCTGCTCGATGCTCTGCTCGTCCCCGATGTCCGCCAGCACCCGGTCGAAGACGCTCACCGCGCTGCGGTCGTCCGCCGGAATGTGCAGGCCGCACTGCGCCATCAGGGTCAGCAGGCCCAGTGTCTTGAGGCTGACGGTTTTGCCGCCGGTGTTGGGGCCGGTGATAACCAGCGTGTCAAATTTCTGCCCCAGCTCGATGGTGATAGGCACCGCCCTGCCGGAATCCAGCAGCGGATGCCGGGCGTGGCGGAGGCATATGCTTCCATCCCGCCGGATCTCCGGCCGGGTGGCGTTCATCCTGTAGCTCAGCTGTCCCCGGGCGAAGATGAGGTCCAGCCGCACCAGCATGTCGTAGTCCGACAGGATGTCGTTGTGGCACCCCGCCGCCTCAGCGGACAGCGCCCGAAGGATGCGCTCGATCTCCTTCTTCTCCTTGGCCTCCAGCTCTTTCAGTTCGTTGTTGGCCTGTACCACCCCCATGGGCTCCACAAAGATGGTGGCCCCGCTGGAGGATACGTCGTGGACCAGCCCCGGCATACTGCCCCGGAACTCCGCCTTTACCGGCACCACGAAACGCCCGTCCCGCTGGGTGATGATGGCCTCCTGCAATACCTTGCTGTAGCTCTGGGAGGAGATGATCTTCTGCAAAATTTGCCGCCCTTTGGACGCCGCCACCCGGATGTGCCGCCGGATATCCGCCAGCTCGGGACTGGCGTTGTCGGCGATAACGTCCTCCTCCAGAATGGAGGTAAAAATCTTCTCCTCCAGAAACCGGTTGCCCCGCAGGGCGTAAAAGAGGTAGTCGATGGCGGTCTTCTGCCCGTCGTCGTTAAAATAGTCCCGGACCCGCCGGGCGCACCGCAGTACCCCGGCGATGTCCAGCAGCTCCCGTGTGTTCAGCGCCCCGCCGTGGTCGGCCCGGTACAGGCTCTCCGCCACCGGCTTGATGCCGGAGAAGGCGGGGGAGCCCTTCAGCCCGATCATATCCCGTGCCGCGTCCGTCTCATCCTGAAGGCGCTTCACATCGTCCACATCCGTCAGGGGGACGATGGCCAGCGCCTTTTCCCGGGACTCCGCGCTGTTGGTCTGCTCCGAGAGCATGTTCAGCACCGCCGGAAGCTCCAGCGTGCGTATAGATTTATCAAACAGTTCACTCATGTTCTTTCTCCAAATTCGGATAACGCTCTATTTCTGTGCAGTGATCGCGATCCAGGCCGGCAGCGCCGCCATAGGATTTTGCGTCCAGTCATTGATCCCCTCCAGCTTCGCCGCGTCCTGTCTCTGAAGCTCGTCATAGGAAAACCAGAAGGAGGCGTTCACCGCCTGCAGTTCCTCCATTTCCCGGATGGACAGCCCGGCCTCCGCCATGGCGTTTACCAGATCCTGCACCCGCCAGTGGCAGTGGGGCATGATCTCTCCATAGGGCTTTTGGATTTGAGGACCTTTCCACGGTTCTCCCGTAAAGAGGCGGTTAAAGGGGTGGATGTCATACATGACCGAAAACCCGCCAGGTCTCAGCACTCTGCCGATGTTCTGGTACATCCGCTTCACATCCATGATCCATGTATGCGTGCCGTTCGAGGTATAGACCAGATCATACGCCTCATCCCCCAACCCTGAGAGTTCCATGGTATCCTCACAGGCGAAGCGGATCGGAAGTTCCAGACGGTCCGCGATCTCCCGGGCATACTCCAGCTGCCGCTCACTGATATCTGTGGAGGTGACCTCCGCGCCCATTCGCGCAAAGGCAAAGGCGGCGTGGTTGTCCCCGCTGGATGGCAGAAGCACCTGCTTCCCCTTCCAGTCGGGGAAACAACTGTTCAGCATCGCATATATTCCGGGATGAAAAGCGCTGGCCGGATCTTCCATCAGCTCCGCGATTTTACCGTCTGTCCGCAGGGACCGATACCACGCCGAATCTGACAGCTGATCCCAGCTGTCTTTTATTTCCTTCAGTACATCATCCATATTCTGTTCTCCCTCATGTACTTTCTCCAGATTCTGCCCGCTTCTGTTTCTCGTAATAAACGATGGTCATGCCGGGCTGTAAAACTTCCTCCTGGCCGGTCCGCCGGTATCCCAGCTTCTCATACAGATGGCACAGCTTTGCCTCTTCTTTGATGGTATCCAGCCGCCATGCCTCCGCCTGAGGATACATCTCCTCCAGCGCCTCCATGGCCGCCTGCGCGTATCCCTTCCCCTGAAACGCGGGAAGGATAAAAATGGGGGACACCCTGTGAACGTTCTCCGGCAGCCGCTGGACCCGGACCGCGCCAATTTGATGGCCCTTCGCCAGAATCAGATAGTAGTCCGTTGCGTCCTGCGCCATCCGCGCCTCAATCCTCTCCAGAGGCTCCGCCCCTGGACTGGTTGCCGTATCGCCATATTTTTCCAGCAGCTCCGCAAACGCCTCCACCTGCATGGCGTGGATCGCCCCGCAGTCCTGTGGCTCCGCCTTTTTCAGTTCAATCATTCAACTGCCTCCGATATGTGTAATCCCTTATAAAAATCCAGCGTCCCAAACCCCCGCTCCAGCATCGTATGGACGTAAGCCTCGCCTGCATCCCCCAGCTTTTTCAGGTCCGCCTCTGCCAGAGAAAAGCTGTAAAGCTTTTTCGCTTCACCGTACAGCACCCGCCGCAGAGCCGCCAGAGCCCCGCCGGACAGAGGCATGGACAGTCCCCGCTCTCCTTTTCCGCATTTCCCGCAGCACACCACGCCCTCGCGGATATCCAGCACCGGCTCCTCCGGCTCCGGGTTCCCGCAGTACGCGCAGGCGTCCGCCAGCGGCTCGAAGCCGATGAGGCTCATGAGCTTCAGCTCAAACGCGGCCTTCACCAGCGCCTGGTCCTTTTTCAGATTCCCCAGAGCGTACAGCGCGTTGAGCAGCAGGGACAGAATCGCGCCGCTCTCCACGTCCTCCAGCGCCGCCGCCTCCGTCAGCTCGGCGAAGTAGCTGGCGAGGCTCAGCAGCTCGATGTCCCGCCGCACCCCCTCGAACAGCTCGATGGTGTTCCCCTCGCTGAGATACTGCCACCCGTGGCTCTCACTGAGGGTCAGCTCGGAGTAGGCCAGCAGCTGGGTGCAGGCCGTCACCCTGCTCTTCCGGCTCCTGGCCCCCTTGGCCACCACCGGCAGCTTTCCTCCGGGGGTCAGGACGGTCAATATCTTGTCGCTCTCCTTGGTATCCACCGCCCGCAGGACGATGCCCTTCACCACGGTCCGTTCTCGCGCCATGTCCGCTCCTCTATGTAGACGGCGGCTGTGCCGCCGTCAGTCCGGTTCCCGGCGTTCCGGTTCGTTTGCGTCCTCATGCTTGCGCAGAAGGTAAAACATCGGCTCCCCGGTCCGCCAGAACAGGTCCCAATAGCCATCCTCCATCGTTCCGTCCTCCTGCCCTTATGGTGGGCAGGAAGCATATCGGATATGAGTGGTAAGATGTGGTCAGGTCAGGCCCTTTACCATAAACAGGAAGTCCGCGTAGGTCCCGTCCTTGTACTTGAAGGCGCGGGGAATGGTCCCTGTTGTTTCAAAGCCCAGTTTCTGGTACAGCGCAACCGCCGGGGCGTTCGTTGAGACCACGTCCAACTCCGCCTGCTCATATCCAACGGTCCCGGCGGTGTTCAGGATATCCTCCAGCAGGGCGGTCCCAACGCCCAGTCCCCAAAACGCGCGGTACAGGGAAATGCCGACCGTACACCGGTGCCGCGTCCGGTTCCGTTCCGCTCCGTTGAAAGAACAGCTTCCCGCAAACACGCCGTCCACAAACGCCAGCAGATGCAGGGCCCGGGGGTCCTCCCGATTCCGCCGGATGAAATCCACTTCCTCCTCCACGCTGATCCGGACCTCCTCCGGCTCCCGGAGCATGTAGGGCGTTTCCCCGGAGGTAGTTTTCAGATACTCCACCAGCATTTCCGCATCGCTCTCTTCCGCCTGACGGAGGAGGCAGGGCTTCCCATTTTTCAGCAAAACCGTCTTTTCCTGATGATCCATAGTATTTTCGACCTCTTTCTCTACTGTTCGTCATATCCAAAGGAGCGGATATAGTTGACGTTATCCCGCCAGTTCTCCTTCACCTTCACCCACGTCTCCATGTAGACCTTGGTCCCCATGAACCGCTCAATGTCCTCCCTCGCATGGGAAGCGATCTTCTTCAGCATGGCTCCGTTTTTGCCGATGATAATACCCTTGTGGCTGGCCTTCTCGCAGTAGATGGTCACGTCCAGGTCAATAACCCCGGAATCCCGCTCGGAGAACTTGGTCACCTCGATGGCCGTCCCGTGTGGGACCTCCTTGTCCAGCTTCCGCAGCAGCTTCTCCCGGACGATCTCCGCCACCACCTGTTTCTCCGGCTGGTCGGTAGACATGCCGTCGGGGAACAGCTGGGGCCCCTCCACGGCGTATTTCTCCAGCTGCTCCATCAGCTCCTCCAGCCCGTCCTTCTCCTGGGCAGAGATGGGGATGATGGCGTCAAATTCGTGAGCCCCGCTGTAGGCCGCCATGACCTCCAAAAGCTGGGCCTTCTCGATGGTGTCGATTTTGTTGATGACCAGCACGGCAGGCAGCTGTTCCTCCCTGATCCGGTCGATCAGCGCCTGTTCCGGCGCGCCCACCTTGGCGATAGGCTCCACCATAAGGCAGACCGCCTCCACGTCCGCCACGGAGTCCTTGACCACCTTCACCATGTAGTCCCCCAGCCGGGTTCGGGCCTTGTGAAAGCCGGGAGTGTCCAGAAAGACAAACTGGGTCTCCCCCCGGTTCACCACGCCGCAGATACGGTTGCGGGTGGTCTGGGGTTTGGGGGAGACGATGGCGATTTTTTCGCCCACCAGGGCGTTGGTCAGGGTGGATTTGCCCACGTTGGGCCGTCCGGCGATGGTAATCATCGCAGTTTTTTTAATCTCGTTCATCAGGTGATCCTCAACTTTCTAAAATTTTCCGGCATTGAGCAATTTGCCGGATGTTTTTTACAGTAAACCGAAATGCTTCGCCAGAACATGCAGCACTTCTTCCCGGGTATCTTTTTCAAAATCGGAGCGGGTATAGGTGAAAAAACCGGTATGCTGCCAGTCAATCTCTTCCGGCGCGTGGTAATACATCCACGAATCAAAATTTTTGCGCGTGGCTTCCGGATCCCTGCACAGCTTAATCTGCTCCAGCATAAACCGCTTCTCCGGGTCGTCCCGCTCGAAAAACCGGGACGCGCAGATGTCCGGCGGGTCGCAGAGCATGATCGCCACATGGCGGTAATCGGAAATCTCCCGCAGTACATCCACGGGGATGTTGGTGTCCACAATAATTTTCTTCCCCTCCGCGGACAGCTTCACAAGCTCCAGTATTTCGATCTCGACGCACTCCCGGGAGACCTGTTCCGTCCAGTTCCAGTGTTCCTCCGGGGTCATATTCAGCCATTCCTCCCACCCGCTCATGGTGTCGAAATAGCACAGCCCGGGCTGCTCCCAGCGGGACAGCTTTTCACGGGGGAACACATCGTGGTAATTCTCGCCGCAGCAGATCATCCCGTACCGCTGGGCCAGCAGCTTCACCATGGTGGACTTTCCGGCATAGCTGTGCCCGTTGATAAAATATACATTCCGCAGATAATGTTTGATAAGGTTGCCGCTGATCTGTATTTTCATATCTCTTCTCAATTCTCCCCGGCGTACCCCAGGCTGCGCCAACGTTCCACAATATCAAAATAGTAATCGCCCTTGTACCGGAAGACCTCCTGCATCTCGCCATCGATCAGGTCAGTGACGGAGACATAATGGCTCTTATAGTCTTCCCGATCCTCAAAATCCAGCTTGATATGCCGCACCTCGGTCAGCACCCCATCGACCCACTGGTAGAAGGAGTGGTCCCCCTGGGCGCCTGCCGCGCCGCCCCGAATGTAGCACTCAATCTTCATATCCACCCAGTCCACGTCAGGAGAGGGCAGCTCGTCAAAGGCGGGCTCCGCCTGGTATTGCCCCGCATCCTCATCCCACAGCCAGACATGGTAAAAACGGGGCTGCATCCCCCTGCGGTAGCAGAAGCCGAAATCGTCCTGCCCGTCAAAGTTGAAGTCCTGGACTGTCACCAACGCCCCGGAGTTGGGTTCATAAGCATCTCCACTCACGCTCACCATCTGGTCAAAGTCCTCGCAGTCCTCCATGAGGATCGTCTGCACCGGCGCGTCAAGGCTGTCCTCCGACCACACGGTCAGCGCCAGTCCTTCCTCCGTTCGTTCCGTGGTGATGATATGCGCATCGGGCCAGTGATCGATATAAAACAGAAAATGAGACAGGTCCGTCAGCCATTGGACGGCGTCCCGCGCCGTCGGAACAGGAACAAGTCTTTCGACCGGCTCAGGCTCGGGTCCGGGTTCAGGAACAGGTTCAGGTTCCGGCACTCCACAGCCGCCTGTGAGCAGCAGGAGCGCCGCCAGAAAGATCATCCATTTTTTCACCGCTCGATCCCCAGCTCCCCCATAATGGCATCCTCCCTTGCCCGCATCCGGGCCTTCTCCGGCCCCTCGTCCAGATGATCGTACCCCAGCAGATGCAAAACCGAGTGTACCACCAAATACGCCAGTTCCCGCCGGTTGGAATGCCCATATTCCTTCGCTTGGGCCTGTACCCGCTCCAATGAAATCACCATGTCCCCCAGGGGCACCAGCCCCGTGGCGGGGTCCGCGTCCTCCTCTCCGGGAAGTTCCCCCGGCGTCAGGTCGAAGGCCGGAAAGCTCAGCACATCTGTGGGCCTGTCCACTTCCCGCATATCCAGATTGATCTGATGAATTCCCCCGTCACTGGTGACGGATACGTCCACCTCACAGGCAAGCTCCACCCCCTCCGCCGCCAGCGCGGTACGGATGGCCTTGCGTATGAGGGCGCGTTTCTTCTCGTCCACCCCGGGCACGTCCGCCGTCACGGGGATATAATGCCGCTTCGCCATAGTTCTATCTCTTCTTTCCCTTGCTTCCGTTATTGTAGTAGTCGTCATAGGCCTTGATGATCCGCTGTACCATCACATGCCGTACCACGTCCTGATCGGTCAGCTCGCAGATGCCGATGCCCTCCACGTTCTTCAGCACCCGCACCGCCTCCTTCAACCCGGAGGTCTTGTCCGCCGGCAGGTCGATCTGGGTTACGTCGCCCGTAATGACCACCTTGGACCCAAAGCCCATGCGGGTCAGGAACATCTTCATCTGCTCCCGGCTGGTGTTCTGCGCCTCGTCCAGAATAATAAAGCTGTCGTCCAGGGTCCGTCCCCGCATATACGCCAGCGGGGCCACCTCGATGTTCCCCCGCTCCAGATACTTCTGATAGGTCTCCGCCCCCAGCATATCGAAGAGTGCGTCATACAGGGGCCGCAGATACGGGTCCACCTTGGACTGCAGATCCCCCGGCAGGAATCCCAGCCGCTCCCCGGCCTCCACGGCGGGCCGCGTGAGGATGATCCGGTTGACCTGCTTGTCCCGGAAAGCCGCAACGGCGGCGGCCACCGCCAGATAGGTCTTGCCCGTTCCGGCGGGGCCCACGCCGATGGTCACGGTGTTTTTCTGCACCGACTGGATATACTTCTTCTGCCCGATGGTCTTGGCCTTCACGGGCCGGCCCTTGGAGGTGATGCAGATCACGTCCGCCGTCAGCTCCGCCGCCTTGTCCGCCTGCCCCGCCCGGGCCAGTCCGATGACGTAGCGGACAGTCTGCTCCCCGATGTTCTCCCCCTTGCCCGCCAGGGTCAGCAGGGCGTGGACCGCCTTGTCCGCCAGCATGGTGTCCTCCGGCTCTCCGGCGATGCGCAGCTCGCCCTCCCGGTTGGTGACCACCACGTGAAATTCCGACTCGATGAGCCGGATGTTCTCATCGAAGGAGCCGAACAGGTTCGCGGCCTCCTCCAAACGCTCGATCTCTATCCTTTGTTCCATTGACTGATCTCTCCTTTGCGCCGTATCCTCTGTAAAACGCCTCATAAAGGCGGAAATTGTTCAGGGTGATTGTATAAACCGCCCGATCTGCTCCTGACACTCTGCGGACAGGGTGACCACCAGGCACCCGTCCGCAACCTCGCTGCTGATCTCCCGGCTGAGGATCTCGCCTCCGTCCAGATACCCGGCCAGCCGGGCGTCCAGGACCTCCTCCGCCAATGCCAGGGCCTCCTGTTCGCTCCGCTGGCGCTCTACCAGCTCGAAGAAGCGCAGCGTCTCCGTCACCCCCATCACCGGCAGGGCCACGCCCCCGGGCATCTCCCACTTGTTCCAAGATGTTATTTTATCACAAGTATCCCCTGAAATGCTACTGCCAAAATAGAAATTCCACCGTTTTTTTCCAACAAGCACCGCCCGCCTGACCTTTTCCGTCCCGGTGTAAGCCTTTTCTTGAACCGTCAGCGGCACCTTGCATTGCAGATGATACCACGTCCGCCCATAGACCTTCCCCATGCCCCGCAGGTACCGGACCCCGGACACGTGGTCCTGCATCACCCCGGAGATCAGCAGCTGTCCCTCCTTCACCGTGGTCCCCGGCAGGACCATCTTCTCCCCGTCCCATGGCTGGACGGCGGTAACCAGCGCGTCTTTAGCGGCCACGGTGTTCCCCGGCTCCCGCTTGCTGACGATCTCCGGCGCGGGGACCCGCTCCCGGACCTGGACGTAAGCCCGGCACCCCCGGACGTTGACCGCGATATAGCTCAATTCCGGAATCTCCAGCAGGATATCGTTGCGCAGCTGGGAGGAATCCACGGAAAACCCGTATGTTCCGAACCCCACCCCGAACTTGTCCAGCGCCCGCAGGATCTCCTGCTGGGACACCGTCTCATTCCCCTCGATCTCGAAGTCCCATATAAAGAAGGACCCCATGAACAGCGCCGCCGTGCAGATCCCCAGCGTGACCCACAGCCCGTACCGGTGCCGGATGCGCCCCAGGAAAAAGGGCGTGCCCTTCCAGCGCACCGCCGCCATGTCGCAGTCGATGCGCCTGCTCAGCCGCCGCAGCCGCTTCCAGTCCCGCCGGGTCATGGTGAAGGTGAAGGCCACCTGGGACTCCCAGCTGAGATCCCAGAACACGATGCCGTATTCCGCGCAGAGGTTCAGCACCCGTTCCGGGAAGCCGCTCTCCACCCGCCCCGTGACCTCGCCCTTCAGCAGATTCACCAGATGCTTCAGCATATCACTTCACCCACTCCAGCCGGGAGATGCTCCCCTGTATCCGCAGCTGGTCCCCGGTCATGCTGGTCAGCTCCAGATCCTTCCCGAAGATCCGGACGATGCCCGCCTCCCCGTTGATGTCGATCTCCTCCCCGCTGTAGGAGAGGATGCCCCTGTGCCGCTCCATGTAAAAATACCGGTCCCCCAGCATCTCCATATGGGGCAGCCCCGCCACCAGATCCGGCGGCAGGTCGAACAGCTCCGCGGCCCCCAGCCAGATATTTTTGTCCCGTTTCAGAAAATCCATGCCAGCCTCCCACTTATTCTCAGGACGGAAAGCTCCATGCCCGTCCCATGTTTCTCCACATAAACTTATGCGCAGGAAAATATTTTTAGAAAGGCTCTTGACAAATCCGTCCGAATGTATTATTGTATTAACTGCTTAATACAGCGATACAAGCTGCGGGCTTGGAAAGGAGGACCATATGGATTGGCAATTTACGGAGGACCGTCCCATCTGGCAGCAGCTCACCGACCAGCTGGCCCTGCGCATCCTGAAGGGGGAGTATCCCCCCGGGGAGCGTCTGCCCGGTGTCCGGGAGCTGGCGGCTCAGGCGGGGGTCAACCCCAACACCATGCAGCGGGCCATGGCCCAACTGGAGGCCGACGGCCTGGCGGTGGGCAGCCGCACGGCGGGGCGCACCGTCACACAGGACATCGCGGTCATCGAGGCGGCGGCCAAGGCCCGGGCCCGGACGGCGGTGCGCGTCTGTCTGGAAACGCTGGAGGAGCTGGGCTGCAGCGGAGAAGCCGCCCTTGTGTTAGTAAAGGAGGAATTAAACCATGAATGAGACACTCGTCGCCTGCGCCGCCCTTACCAAGCGGTACGGGAACAAGACCGCCCTTCGGGGCGTGGACCTGGAGCTGGGCCGGGGCCGGATCGTGGGCCTGCTGGGCCCCAACGGCAGCGGCAAGACCACCCTGATCAAGATCCTCTGCGGGCTGCTCCAGCCCACCGAGGGAGCCGTCCTGGTGGACGGCCAGCCCGTAGGCCCCTACACCAAGTCCATCATCAGCTACCTGCCGGACCGGATGTACTTCGCCGACTGGATGAAGGCCACCGACCTCTTCGACCTCTTCGCGGATTTCTACGGCGACTTCGACCGCACCCGCGCCATGACCATGTGCGCCAGCCTGGGCGTGACTCCCAGCGACCGTCTGAAGAGCATGTCCAAGGGCACCAAGGAGAAGGTCCAGCTGGTGCTGGTCATGGCCCGGAAGGCCCAGCTGTATCTCCTGGATGAGCCCATCGCCGGGGTGGACCCCGCCGCCCGGGACTTCATCCTCAATACCATCCTCACCAACTATAACGAGGAGGGCACGGTCCTGATCTCCACCCACCTCATCAGCGACATCGAGAAGGTCCTGGACGAGGCCGTCTTCCTCAAGGGTGGCCAGATCACCCTTCACGACACCGTGGACAATATCCGGGAGCGGGAGGGCAAGAGCGTGGACGCCCTGTTCCGCGAGATCTTCCGGGCTCCCAATTTTGAAGGAGGTGCCTTCTGATGTTTGGAAAGCTCTTAAAGTACGATTTCCGCTCCATGTGGAAGCAGTTCGCCTTCATCTGGCCCGCCGCCCTGGCGCTGGCCCTGGTGAACCACTTCACCATCAACGGCCTGGACAGCGCCGGCACCGTGGGGGAGACCACCGCCGGCATCTCCATGCTGATCTACGTAGCCATCCTCATGGCCATGTTCATCGTTGCCCTTGTGTTTGCCATCCAGCGGTTTTTTAAGGGCCTGCTGGGTGACGAGGGATATCTGATGCACACCCTTCCCGTGCGTCCCTGGCAGCTCATCGGCGCCAAGCTGGTCTGCGCCGTTGTCACGACCTTCCTCAGCGTCATGGTGGCGCTGCTGTCCATCCTGGTCATCTTTCCCTGGGACCGGGAGGTGGTCGGGGAACTGTTCCGGGGGCTGAGGTACGTCTTTACCCACTGGAACATCCAGGCCACCCACGGCATCATCGGCATCCTGGAGTTCTGCCTGATGATGATGGTCTCCTTTGCCACGGGCTTCCTCCAGCTGTACCTGGCCATGAGCATCGGGCATCTGTTCAACAAGAACCGGGTGGCGCTCAGCGTCATCGCTTTCATCGCCATCAACGCCATCGTGAGTACCCTGTCGGGCACCCTTCTGCTGCCCTTCTCCGATGTACTCTCCGACATCATCAACAGCATGAACGGCGCCGCCAGCTTCCATGCCGCCATGTGGACCATCATCGCCGGGGAGCTGGTCCTGTCCGCCATTTTCTTCGCGGGCACGGAGTTCATCCTGCGGAAGAAGCTGAATCTGGAATAAGGAGGGGCCTGACATGAAAAAGCGCATTTTAGTCCCTCTGGCCGCCCTGGCGTGCCTGGCGATGCTGGGCGGGTGCAAATTCCTGTCGCGGACAAATATCGACTTTGACGCAGACAGCATTTCCAAGGCCCAGCAGATCGTGGTCCAGGATGCCGCCGGGAACGAAAAGGCCGTCCTCAAGGAGGAAGAGGAGATCGATGCCTTCGTATCGGCCGTGAACGTGGAGGGCTGGCGGTTTGCCGAAGTGCCCGAGGGCCTGAAGACAGCGGGGAGCTTCACCCTCTGGCAGCAGGAGACGGTCACCGCCCTTATCGGCTCGAAGGAGACCAAGACGAATGAGATATGCACCTTCCGCATATATGAGGACGGAGATTATCTGACCATCGAGACAGGGCTGATTGACGTTCCCTTCGCCATCCCCCAGAGTACGGCGGATTACCTGCGCGGCCTGACCGCGTGATCTCTCGTCGAAAGTTCATGTACAGACGTACAGGGCGCGCCGGAAACGGCGCGCCCTGTACATTTAACAGAGATGTAATGTATAAAGGGTGATTTCACCACCGAATATATTACATGGCTGGAGGTTCATTTGTGGTAAAATGACACAGGCTGGAAAGGCGGTGATCGACCAGCAGGAGTGAAACGAAGCGGGAGTGCCTGGGGATGACTTGGGCGCCGTCGGTCACCAACAAGCGGCGCCGGGTGTATACCGGTGCATTGCCACTACTATCAGCGCCTATAAATGAGGGTTGAATGTCATTCCCATTGGTGGTATACTTGGCTCGTGACAAATCGACAAATCCCGATTTTGGGGGCACATAACTATGAAAAAAATAATTGCAGGAATAGGGTTTGAGCTTACGGGAGTATCGATGCTGTTGTGCTCATCTTTAATTGCAAGTCTGGGCATGGAAAATACAACAGAGTGGCATACTGAGTTGGGACGATATTGGCAAACGGTATCTAATATGGGGTTACTTCCGGTGCTGATCATAGGTGCTGTTTTGCTTACAGCAGGTGTAATACTCTCTCTATGGGGAGCTTTTTCAAAATCAGATAATAAATCTATATGAATTTGCACTAAAGCAGGAGCAAACAATTTGTATGGATCATCAAATGGACAAGCGTTTTGGCGCGCGGCTGCGGACGATCCGGGAGCGGCTTCACCTGACCCAGGAGCAGCTGGCCGCCATGCTCCAAGTCCGGGGCGTGGATCTGACCCGCAGCGCCTTGGCCAAGATCGAGGTCGGGCAGCGACACGTCTATCTGGACGAGCTGATCGCCTTTCAGCAGGTACTGCGGGTCTCCTTCGAGGAACTGCTGTCTTTGTAGGAATTTCTGCATAAAATCTTAAGATTCCGAGCATTGACAGTCCCAGGGGCCTCCGGTATAATATATTTACAGGCCGCCGGAATGCGTCTCCGGCGGCTTTCCCATTCACAAAGGAGGAAGCATATGTCATTGATGGAAAACCTGCTGGGCCGCACCCTGATCCAGCCGGACGATACCTGGGGCCTGCTGGGCGTGATGTGCGTGTCCGTAGCCCTGGCGATCTTTTTAGAGCAGAAGTACCGCTGGGCCGCCAGGATATCCGGCTCGGTCATCGCGCTGATCCTCGCCATGGTCATGGCAAATATCGGCATTCTCCCCATCCAGAGCGTGCTGTACGACGATATCGTCTGGGGCGTCATCGTCCCCATGGGCATCCCCCTGCTGCTGCTCCAGTGCAACCTGAAGAAGATCTGGCGCGAGGCGGGCAAGATGCTGACTATCTTCCTCATCGGCGCGGCGGGCACCATTATTGGCGCCCTGCTGGCCTATTTCGCTCTTCAGGGTGCCTACTCCGCCACCGGGGGGCAGGCGGAGGATCTGGCGGCGGTGGCCTCTATGATGACCGGGTCCTATATCGGCGGCAGCGTGAACTTCTCCGCCATGGCCATGCAGCACGGCCTGAAGGGCACCCCCGTCGCCGCCGCGGCCACCGTGGCGGATAACCTCCTGATGGCCCTCTATTTCTTCGTCCTCATCGCCTTTGCCGGAATGCGCTTCTTCCGCAGCCGCTTCGCCCATCCCCATATCGATGAAGTGGAGAAGGGTTCCGCCGGCCGGGAGAACGCCAAGACCCAAGCCGCCGCCTTCTGGAGCCGCAAGGATATCTCCCTGAAGGATGTGGCGATGAACATCGCTTTCGCCGTGGTGGTGGTGTGGGTCTCCAACCTGATCGCCGGACTGTTCAGCCCCTTCGCGGTGGACGGCGTGGTCAACAGCTTCCGGGAGGGCCTGCTGGACTTTGTAGGCAAATTCCTGGGCAGCCAGTATGTGTGGATCACCACCCTCTCCGTCATTGCCGCCACCTTCTTCTCCGACACCGTGGAGAAGCTCCACGGCTCTCAGGAGATCGGCACCTATCTCATTTATCTTTTCCTGTTCGTCATTGGCGTTCCCGCCAATATTTACACTGTTCTCACGGAAGCACCGCTGTTCCTGGTACTGACCTTCCTGATGGTTGTGGTCAACATGCTCTTCTGCTTCATCGGCGCACGACTGCTGAAATTTGACCTGGAGGACGCCATCATTGCCTCCAACGCCAATATCGGCGGCCCCACCACCGCCGCCGGCATGGCGGTCTCCCAGGGCTGGAGCCGCCTGGTGGGTCCCGCCATGCTGGTGGGCGTGCTGGGGTATGTCATCGGGAACTACGCAGGCACGGTGGTAGGCATCATCCTTGGGGCGTGATATGGGTTTCTACGGTATATTGCAATAAATTGACAAAATCAGATATCTAAAATTTCTTTCCCTTTACATGCGGCAGCATGAAAAAAGTGCTATAGCATTTTGCTTTTAAGCCGCTTTTGCGAAGTGGCTATAAGAAGATGTATGTTGTAAAGGGTAAGGTTATCGCCTTGCCGAATACAACATAGCTGCGGCTCATTTGTGGCAAAAATGGCATAAGCAGTTGTGAGAAAGGCGGTGATACCGCAAACTTTGTTGTTTCCTGCAACTGTACCAATATTAACCACAAATGGAGGCTACATTATGGAATTGACCTACACAAAAGTCGGAGATTATTATATCCCGGACCTGATCCTGGACGATCAGCCGGACAAGCCCCTGGGGCGGTATGGCCGGATGCACCAGAAATTCTTGGAGGAACACCACCCCGGCACCTATAACCGGCTGCTACTCTCTGGGAAGCTCTGGCCGCACTTGATTGACACTGACACTGCCTGCAATGAGCGGATGGACCGACTTATCTCTGACATGGCAGAGCGAGAGAGTGTGACCGAGGCGTTGAAAGCAGAGAACCAAATGGAATGGGTAAGGCGTATGAACAGCATCCATAATCGGGCAGAAGAAATGGTTTTGCACGAATTGGTCTATGCTCTGTGAGAAGGTGCGGGGGAGCGTGGTGATTGCCACACTCCCCCGCGTTTTTGCACTATTCTCTCCCTCTGCTTTTGTAAACATTATAGCGGTTTTTACATTGAGGGCTGCAAAACTCGGCGTTGGGGCGGCTGGCGGTGAAAATCTTGTTGCAGTGCTTACAGGCTTTCAGCGTGCTGTCCGTATCCGTCAACATAAAGCTGAACATCATTTGCAGGCACAGCAGCAGGGAATGAAAATCCCATATGATCGTTGGCCTGTCCAACAGGGCAATGTGGTAGGTCGGCGCGATGCCGCCAAACGCCGCCATACCTTGCCGGTAAAGGTCGCGGGTCATTTCATCCAGTACATCATAGTCGTTGTAGTAGAGAAAGCTGGAATAGAACGAAAATGCCAAATCCTTAAACTGCCGCGCCAGCCAGTCATACCGCTCGGCATACTCCCGCTGAAAGCTCATACTCACCGCCTGGGGCGCGTCCTGCATGGTCAAGGCCAGCGCCATCATTGCTCTGTCTCCTGTCAGATTCCATTGGGATTGTTTTCCCTTCTTCTGAATATCCAGCTTATCAAAAGGGAAAAACAGCGCCAAGTAGTCTTGGGTCGGCATGGATTCCTCCCGGATAAAATGATTCTTCGGCAGATACACGGCCTCATAGTCCATGAAAGACGGCGTGGTGGGCAGGGCAGTCAGAAACCCCAGCAGCCCATAGCGGCTGACAAACCCCATAACTGCCTCCCGGACCTCAGCCTCTCCCTTGCGGTTCATCTGCAAAGCCCCTACATTCAGCGCGTCCAGCACCATCCGCTCCGCATCCTTCAGAGGATCATAGACCTCCGGCTTCGCGCCCGCTGCCGGAGTGATATAAAAATAGCCGTCCCGGGCTTTTTTGTATTCATATTCACTGTATCTCACCCAAGGGGAACTTGCCTTTTGAAACAGGTTCTTCATCCAATCCCTCCCATTCTGTAATCTATGTGTCTCAAAATCATATTACCATCTGTCCTTGTCATCGTCAAGGACGGATTTTTTGTATTCCTCCAGGAAAGTTTTCTCCCGCAGCAT
>ERZ779621.117-NODE-117-length-55329-cov-14.962803_pt1 | contig 55329 bp, 54 predicted proteins | sample MGYA00514215_ERZ779621 | MGnify/ENA primary metagenome ERZ779621 (study PRJEB29562, sample SAMEA4376715) | mouse gut metagenome | isolation source: Cecum | study: EMG produced TPA metagenomics assembly of the A DSS colitis mouse model was used to assess the...
AGCTTTGTTCCCAAGTGCGCCCCTCGGCGACAGCTCGCTTAATATACCAGATCCTTCTCCCGTTGTCAAGACCTTTTTTTAAGATTTTTTCTAAGTTTTCCAAAGACATTTTCCCTCATTCGTGATATAGTATACGAGGAATGATCTTCCACAACATATGGTACATATATAATATATGTAGGAACAGGAGCAGCCCATGCAGATCAAACGTCTCTCGGCCACCTTCGGCAAGCTGGAGCAGGAACAGCTGAACCTGGGGCCAGGCCTGAATGTCATCGAAGCCCCCAACGAGGCGGGCAAGTCCACCTGGACAGCCTTTCTCCGGGTGATGCTGTACGGCCTGAACACCCGGGACCGCAGCGCCGGCGCCGACAAGCGCCGCTATCTCCCCTGGAGCGGCAGCGCCATGGAGGGCGTCCTGGACGCCTCCACCGGCCTTGGGGAGATCACCCTCCTCCGCCGTACCGCCCGCGCCGGCTCCCCCATGGGATCATTTTCCGCCGTCTACACCGGCACCTCCGACCCGGTGCCCGTCCTCACCTCCACCGGCTGCGGCGAGACCCTCCTGGGGGTTCCGCAGGATGTCTTTGAGCGCAGCGCCTATATCCGCCAGACCGGCCTTGCGGTGGAGCAGAGCAAGGCCCTGGAGCAGCGCATCACCTCTCTGATTACCACCGGCGAAGAGGACACCTCCTTCACCGCCGCCGCCGAGCAGCTCAAGCGCCAGCGGAACTCCCGCCGGTACAACAAGTCCGGCCTCCTGCCCCAGGCGGAGGAGGAGGCCCGCTCCCTCCGCGCCACCCTGGGAGAGCTGGAGGCTCTGACAGCCTCTGCCGCCCGGGACAGGCAGTCCATGGACGCCCTCCGGGAGCAGCTGAAGGAGATCGAGGACCTTCTGGCCCGCCATGACGCGGCGGATCAGGCGGATACCCTCAGGGCAGTGGAGAGCGCCCGGCTGGACGTGGCCTCGGCCCACGACCGGGTAAAGACCCTGGAGTCCACCTCCCGGGCTCTCCCCACCCGCCCGGAGCTGGAGGCCATCCAGGGCCGCGTGGACGCCCTCTATTCCATTAACGACGCGGTGGACAGCGCCAAGAGCCGTCTGGATCTCACCACCCACACCCTCCGTCAGGCGGAGAAGGCCCTGAATGCCCATCCCTTTGCGGGCCTGACTCCCGCCGAGGCCGCCTCTGCCCCCCTGGACGCAGGCCCCAAGCCCGCCATGCCCCGCTGGGCCCTGCCTGCTTCCGCCGCCGCCGGCAGCCTTCTTTTCGGAGCTGCCGCCGTCCTCTATTTTGTATTCCGTCTCCTGCCTGCCGCCATCGCCGCCGGCGTTCTGGGGCTTCTGCTTCTGGCGGCGGTTCCGCCCCTGCTCCTTCTCTCTGTCCGCCGGCGGAGGCAGCAGTGGGAGTCTGCCCGGGCTGCTCTGGAGCAGCAGCGGGAGGAGGCTGTTGCCGAATACACCCCCCTCTACGAGGCGGAGGCTGCGGCCCGCGCCAAGCAGCAGGCCGCTCAGGCCGCCTGGGAGGCGGTATCCGCCAGCGCCCGCACCAACCTGGACTCCATCCTCACCCAGCTCCGCTCCTTCCGTCCCATGGTCCGCAACCTTCCGGAGGCCTGTCAGGCCCTGGATCTGGCCTTTGAGATGCGGGGCGAGCTGGACCTGGCCATCCATAAGGAGGAGAAGGCCCGCCACCGCTGGGAGGCCCTGCGGGACAGCGCCCCTCCCATCCCCTCTGTGCCCGCCCAGCGGCCCGCCGCATCCCGTGAGGAGCTGCGGGGGCGGCAGGCAGGCCTCAGGTCCCAGGATGACGCCCTCCGCCGGGACCTTCACGCCACCCTGGGCCGCATCCAGGCCCTCGGCGATCCGGGGGAGCTTCGCCTCCGCCTGCAGGAGCTGGAGGAGCGGCAGGCCATTCTCCAGCGGGAGTATGACGCCATCACCCTGGCCATGGAGGTTCTGGCGCTGTCCAACTCCACTCTCCAGACCCGATTTTCCCCCGCCCTGGGGGAGCGCGCCGCTTCCATCTTTACAAACCTCACCGGCGGGCGTTATAATAAAGTGGTTCTGGACCGCTCCATGACCCCCTCCGCCCAGGAGGCGGGACAGCTTCTGCCCCACGAGGCGAACCAGCTGAGCCAGGGGACGGAGGATCAGCTGTATCTGGCGGTACGGCTGGCCATCTGCGAGATGGTCCTTCCCCCGGAGAATGAGGTGCCCATTCTTTTGGACGACGCACTGGTAAATTTTGATGATGAGCGCATGGCGGCGGCTCTGGATTATCTCCTTGAACTCTCCTCACAGCGGCAGATTCTGCTTTTTACCTGCCAGAGGAGAGAGGGGGATTATCTCAACTGGGCATATCCTGACAGATTCCATCATATCAAATTGAATCGCTGACCCGGCTCTTGTCCCCAGGACTTCCCGCTCCCCCCGCAAGGTCGCCTCCCCGCTTGACCGGCGGCCCTGCTCCTCAATTATCCTCTTGTCAGATGTACAAAATTATGCTATAATTTTGTACATTGAAAGGAGGGCTGTTTATGCCACAGATCAGACCGATCACAGACCTGCGGAACACCACCGAGATATCCGAGCTGTGCCATGCAAAAAATGAGCCTGTTTTCATCACAAAAAACGGCTATGGCGACCTTGTTATCATGAGCATGGAGACCTACGAAGCCCTGACTTCCCCCGCTCCATCGCCTCCGCCCCCTGGCAATTCGGAGGGACTGCGCTTTTTAACCGAAAAGCCTCCCGTCTGGGCCGGTATGCTTGCCGACGTCTTAGAGCAGCACGCCATTCCCTATGTAAAGGAGAGTACCCTGGGCGCCGGTCTCGCCATCAAAACGGGTTCCATGTCGGAACTCATCCGCTTTTACGTCCCCTCTGCCCATCTCCCTGCCGCGAAAGAAATTGTCGAAGAGCTTTTCTCCGAAAACTCTCCCAACTGACCCCCCAGCACCCCAAAACGCCAGACCCCCGTGCCGCGTGCCGCGCGGCAACCGGGCAGCCCTGCGGGCTGCCGGGACGGTCGTTGACGGCGTAGCCGACAATGACGTCCCTCGGTAGAACCGTGCGCAGAAGTAAGCACCGGCATCGGCCCACGGCATTGACAACAGACCAGCCAGCCCAAAGGTCGTAGCGTAACCAAACACCCCCGTAATGGAGGAGGATTCTCAAGGAACGTAGTTCCTTGAGTGACCTTTTGCTTCTTTTCGTTCACACGAAAAGAAGGCCCCCGCGCCGGCGAGGCGCGAATCTAAACGACAAACAAAAGCGGGAGCGGCCCCCAGGGCCGCAAAGAAAGAGGCCATCAACATGTTCAGCTTTTTCCCACCCCTCTGCACCACCCCCCTGTCAAGGTTCGCCTACGCCTTCCTCCTCCTGATGACCTACAGTATCATAGGCTGGTGCGGCGAAATGGTCTATTGCTCCATCTGCCAGCGGAAGCTCTGCGAAAAGCGGGGCTTCCTCAACGGCCCCATCTGCCCCATCTACGGCCATGGCGCCCTGGTTGTCCTTCTCTGCCTGCACGGCGGCTGCAAGAATCCCCTTCTGACCTTCCTCCTGGGCGCAGTCCTGACCTCCCTGGTAGAATATATCACCAGCTTCGCCATGGAAAAGCTCTTCCACATGCGCTGGTGGGACTACTCCCAGTATAAATTCCATCTCAATGGCCGGGTCTGCCTGTTGAACTCCACCCTCTTCGGCCTGGCCAGCGTCTTCCTCTGCCACTTCGCCAATCCCCCCATCACCGCCTGGCTGGCCGGACTCCTGGCCTCCGGCGCCGCCGTTCCCCTGTCGCTGATCCTTCTTGCCGTCTATCTCACGGACATCGTCCTCTCCGTCCGCGGCGCCATCCAGCTGGGCGGACGCCTTGCCAGGCTCCACGCCATTTACGGCGAGCTGTCCGAAAAGCTGGAATCCATGACGGCCGAGGCCCGCCAGACCGTCCATACCAAGCTGGAGGAACGCGGCGGCGAGCTGACCGCCCGCCTGGAGGCCGTCCGTCAGGAGGCCCAGCAGAAGCTCCGCACGCTCTACGACCGCCAGAGCCTTTTCGAGCGCCGTTTGCTCCGCTCCTTCCCCACCATGCGGTCCATCCACTATCCCGAGGCCATGAAAAAGTGGAAAGAATATCTTGAATCCCGGAAAAAATAGAAAGAGCGGCGCACCACGCCGCGAAAGGAGAATACTATGGCAGAATGCACCCACGACTGCAGCACCTGCGGCGAGAGCTGCGGGGAACGAACCGAACCCCAGTCCTTCCTGAAAGCCCACAACCCCGCCGCCCGCGTAGGCAAGGTCTACGGCATCGTATCCGGCAAGGGCGGCGTCGGCAAATCCATGGTCACCAGCCAGCTGGCGGTCCTGGCCCGCCGCGCCGGGCATAAGGTGGGCGTCCTAGACGCCGACGTCACCGGCCCCTCCATCCCCAAGGCCTTCGGCGTCCACCGCCGGGCCATGGCCGATGAGCGCGGGATGCTCCCTGTCGAAACGGAGACCGGCATCCAGCTCATCAGCATCAATCTCCTGCTGGATAACGAGACCGATCCCGTGATCTGGCGCGGCCCGGTGATCGGCGGCGTAGTCACCCAGTTCTGGACCGACGTCATCTGGGACGTAGACTATCTCTTTGTGGATATGCCTCCCGGCACCGGCGACGTAGCCCTGAACGTCTTCCAGTCCATCCCTCTGGACGGCATCGTCATCGTGGCCTCTCCTCAGGAGCTGGTAAGCATGGTGGTCGAAAAAGCGGTCAAGATGGCGGAGATGATGAACATCCCCATCGTTGGTCTGGTGGAGAATATGAGCTACCTCCTCTGTCCCGACTGCGGCAGGGAGATCCCCCTCTTCGGCCAGGGCAGGACCCAGGCCGCCGCCGATGCCCACCACCTGCCTCTCCTGGCCCGTATGCCCATCGACCCCGCCCTGGCCCAGCTCACCGACGAAGGCCGCATTGAGGACCACCAGAGCCAGTGCCTGACCCCGGTGATTGAAGCCATCCTGCAATAAAGCAAACAAAAAATACCGGACGCAATCAGCGCCCGGTATTTTTGTGTCAACTCATCCTGTTATCCAAAGCAGTATCTTCTCTTTTGGCTACCATGTTAAAAGAAGCTTGTCGTGTACAACTTCATCTGCCATATCCCTTCCGGAGTTTTGAAGGCGGTCTATCATTGAAGTACCACAGTTAACAGTCAGTTCCCTCTCAAATAGGCCTACGGGAATTTCTATTGAAATATTTTTTTTCTTTGATTCACGAGTACTATTGATAGACAGCATCACATAAGCTCCCCGCTCCTTACATTCTGCAATCTTGTCCCACAATACGTTGATATCAAAATCCTGCGCCCCATAAATAATGCTTTGGCTGTGTGTATATGGGGGGTCACAATAAACCACATCTCCACTTTGGGGTTTTAGCATAGCTTCCTCAAAGCTTTCCGTATAAAAGTCTGCCTTTTGAATCAACTCCGCCCATAATGCAACTCGATTTGCAAATGCAGATGGTTTAATTGGATTATGAGGACCTTTAGGCGTACTCATATATCCATCTGTCTTTCTGAAACGGATAACTCCAGAATAGCAGGTTCTTGATAACAGGCAGAAATCAAACGCATTATGGTTCTGATTGAACCTATTTTTTATTATTTTGTATTGCTCTTCCGGGTTTTTATAGTAGTTAGAAATTTCGTTCGTGTAATATTCTATAATCTCATCTGGGCTATCTTTAATGCTTCTAAAGATTTCAATTAGAAACGGAAGAATATCACTGCCATATGCGTGATGAAAATGTGGAAACAGGCTTGTGTCGTCTTGCATAAGAAGCTCCGCAAGCACAGCGCCGCTGCCCAGGAACGGCTCATAATAATTATTAAACGTAGTTGGCATATGCGCAACAATTGTGCTGGCAACCCGCTGTTTATTGCCTATCCACTTCAAAAGTGCCGGAACCATTTGCCTGCCTCCGCTGTCGTAACTTATAGTCTGTAGACTGATAGTCTGCAAATTTATTATAATAAATTAATCAGGAGGTGTCAAGTGATACAAATGGATATTTTAATGCGTTATGGACAGGTTGTTCGAAAAATACGTCTTGAGCAAGAGATTTCTCAAGAAGAATTAGCTGACCGTTGTGGCTTACACCGTACTTATATCAGCGATATTGAATTAGGAAAACGAAATCTTTCCCTGGAAAATATTGAACGTATTGCCGTATCTTTGAACAAATCGTTGTCAGAGTTTTTTCAAGAGGTCGAATGATTATGCAAGCTTTTAATGAATTTCGGCATATGCCTCCATCGTTTTGGGCCATGGTCAAATATATTTCTGAAACGCTTGGCTATACCATCAGAGGGCAAGGCGTAGTACGTACTTATTCCGTAGATGAGATCCATCATCTTGTATCTCAAAACGGAATTGTTGTAGATTATGATACCGTCTTGACTGCAAAGTTTTATTTTGATAAACGTGCTGATTTACTGAATAACGTTGTCCGTTGCAATTTGATGGATGCTGGCATGGCAAAAGAAGCCTTTCTAAGCCTATACCCTTTATATAAAGAAAACCACTTTCAGTGCAAGCTTCCTATGAATAAGCAGAAGGGGGCCATGAAACAGGTCGCTTTTTTTACTGCTATAATAAATATCTTGGCAGAAGATGTTATCCGGCATTCATCCGTCTATAATGGATCTTTAGGGTTTAATGATGATCCTAGAGGATTGATTTATATCCTTGATGAGGAAAACCACCTTATTGGCGCATCATCCAGACGCTTTGATGGTGCGTATCCAAGTATTATCAATCCTAAAATTGTATGGGAAATTAAGGAATATTACTATGCTACCACTTTTGGAAGCCGTGTCGCCGATAGGGTGTATGAAACCCAACTGGATGGTTATGAATTTAGGGACATTTCATATCGTTCCAGAAAGCCTATTGCCCATGTATTTTTTCTTGATGCTTATAAAACATGGTGGGTTGATGGTAAATCCTATTTATGCAGGATAATTGATATTTTGAACTCCAACCTTGTTGATGAAGTCATCGTAGGAAAGGAAGTGTTTACCCGTTGGCCTGAATTGCTTGGTTCTATTATTGAAAAATAGCACACAGGCACAGAGATCGTAATTGATCGCTGTGCCTGCTTTTTGCTTATAAACTGTACTGGGGGATTTATATTTAGCATTACTTTTTGTTGGGATCACAAAATTGCATTAGGGTGATTTTACTTCAGCTGCGAAGCAAACCCAACCCAATCCGACGTATCCGCCGCCTGGATGCCCTGAACATTCTCCACGATGCCGCCGTCATGGGACAGCGCCACAAACACATCCGTCATCCCGGAGGCCCAGCCGTTGACGATCTTCACCCCGCCGTCCTGGGCCTTGAGGTCTTCCTCAGCGCCCTGGGCCACCCGGTACTGCACGTCCGCCCGGAACACGTCTATGTACCCGTCCTCCGTGATGCCGGTGTAGCTGCTGGCCCACTGGATGTCGTTGATCCGATACTGTCCGGTGTAGTTCTTCCGGTCCTCCTCCGGCCAGGATTTCATATATTGCTCCACGGCCTCCATAACCGGGCTGTCCACAATAAACCCGTCCTTGTCCAGAAACAGCACGGTTTTTCCCTCGGCCTCCTGCCAATCCGGCGTCTGCGGGATAATGTAGACCTCCTCAAACGGTTTCTCCGTCCCCACAGTCAGCGTTCTGGCCAGCGCGGTAAACAGCTTCCCATACCGGTCCCACCGGGAGACCGGCCCGATCCCGGACACCGCCGGGGACCCCTCGCCGGTGCCCTTATGGAACAGCAGCGTCTGCTCCTTCTCCTGGCTGGAGAGGTTCACAAAGGTCCCCTGATAATCGCTTCCCGGCAAAAATTCCACAGTCATTTCGGCCCCGTCTCCGGAGGAAAACCGCGCGCCGTTCTCCCCCTGCTTCTCTGCGGACCATCCCTCGGGCACGTAGATGCTCCATCCGTCCCCCTCATAGAGGGTGCAGCGCACAACCTCGTTCCCCGCCCGAACGCTCAGCCCCTCATCCGGCTTTTTCTCCGGCTCGTCCGGGACCTCCTGCTGCACCGGGGGCGGGTCCGGCGGGAGCGTCTCCTCCTGATTGTTCCACGGCTGAGTGATTCCCAGCCCCACGCCTGCGGCGGCCAGCAGCACCGCGCCGCTGGCAATGCCCACCTTGGCGCCCATACTCAAACTCTTCAGCTTTTCCAGCATTCCACTACCTCCTTGATATGTCTTTATCTCCATCGGTCAAAGCGATGCACCGGGGTTTCCGGAGAATATCGTACCACAAAAAAGCCTCAAAGTCGTTTCATACTCCTTACGATACGGCAACAAATTCGTATCCAACGGTAACAAATATCCCCTGTCATGGCCCGTCCGCGCCCTCTCCCGTCAGCGATAATATGATTCTGGCCCCCGCCTGCATCCCGGCCAGAAACCCGGCCTGTTTCCCCTGTTTCCACGCCTCTTCCACCACACGTTCCAGCCTGACCTTCAGGTTGTCGCCCCCATTTCGCAGCGCCAGCCCCAGATCGTCCCGTATCATCCCCAGCGTTTCCTCCTCCGACCGTTCCTCCCCCAGCGCCTCCTCCACCGGCAGGGAAATGTCCATCAAAACGCACCCCAGCGTCCTCAAGCTCGTCCTCCGCATGAGCATCGTTTTCTTCTCCATAAATTTTCTCCTTTTTCTTTATGATGACATATCCGTTGCGAAGCAAACAAATATGTTGATATTATAATCAAAACCGTCCACATTGTCAATATGCAAAGAAAATAATTCCCTTGCCAAAGCAAACGATTTCCTTTATATTAGCAACAGACACATTGAACGGAGGCACTTGACATGGGAATGGCTGTAAAGGTCCGTATGCTCTTAGCGGCCCGTCAAATGACACTGAAGGACTTGGGAGCCCGTATGGACCCTCCCACCTCCGCCCAAAACATCGGAAGAAAGATTAAGAATGACAACCTGACAGAGCGCGATCTCTCCGCCATTGCCCAGGCCTGCGACGCCACCTTTGAAGGCGTCTTCATCCTGAACGACACCGGCAAAGAGATACGCTGAAGAAACATCCCCCGCCTCCGGCCGATCCAGCCGAAGGCGGGGGATTTAACAAAAAACACCAGATTTGCTATACTGTTTCTGCCGACCCTCACTCCTCCATAAGCGAGGCAAAGCCAGAAGGACGTTGTTTGCATAAAAGGGTGGTTAGCTCACTCCCTTGAGAAAGGGGGTGAAGCGGATGTGGAAAAGGCGTTTATATGCTATTCTGCGGTTTTTACTGATTGCCGCGGTGACAGCGTACTTACTTACCACAAAAGCGTGTTAACCGCCTGGCTGCCACCAAGCGGTTAACGAGAATTCTTGTAACGCGGAGGGCTAACTACCTTGCAGCAGCGCCCTTCTGTTGTTATTATACCCATCTTCCCCCTTCTTGTCAAGCGTATACTTTTTCTCCAGAGAAACCAATTTTGCATCTGTAGAGCGCGACGACCCCGGCGCGCCGTTCTCTGCGCATACTTTCCACAAAAGCATGTTGACCGCTCGGATAGTCCCCAAGCGGTCAACATAAGATTTTCTTGTGTTCGATAGCTAAGAGCTAACCACCTTGCAGCAACGCCCTTCTACTATTATTATACCCACCTGACCCTCTTATTGTCACGTGTTAATCCCTTTTCTCAAACAAAACCCTGCACGCCTCACTCCCTCAGCAGCCTTCTTCTCTCCCTCCAATCCGGCAAAACCTCCTCCACAAAGGCATAAAACCTCTTACTGTGGTCCTTGTGCCGGATGTGCGCCAGCTCATGCACCACCACATAATCGATGGCCTCCTCCGGATACGCCATAAGCCGCCAGGAAAAGCATATCCTGTTTTTCGCCGAGCAGCTTCCGAACCGCTTCTCGGCCCCGGTGATCGTGATCCCTGTTGGAGAGACCCCCATGATCCTCCCAAACCGCTCCACCTTCCCCGGCAGGATATCCCTTGCTTTTTTGATGTACGCCTCCCGCTCGGCCTCCGTAGGCAGCGGGTGGTTTTCTTTTCTTCTCCTCTGGACCTCCAGATGCTTCTCGATCCACGCCTCATGCTCCGCCACGAACCGTTCGATCCTCTCCCTGGACAGCCGCGCCGGCGCTCTGACCACCACCCGGCAGTCCCCGGTGATCTCCACCGCCAGCGTCTTCCGCCCGGAGCGCACCAGCTCATACTCCGGCAGGCTCATTTGATGTCTCCCCGTTCCTTCAAATGGGTCACGATCTGCCGGTAAAACTTCTCATCAATCCGATATTTCCGCAGATACACAAAGTACCCCATCGCAATAGCCGCCAGCGGCAATACCATCATGGCGATCTTCATAATCAGCAGCCCCTGCGCCGTCACATCCGCCGCCGACTCCGCCCGGTTGATGCCGGAGACGATAAGCGTCAGCGTCACCACTCCCGTGGCCACCGCCGCCCCCAGCTTGTTGATAAGCGGCTGAATGGAGAAGGTAATGGAGTCGTTCCTCTTCCCCATCTTCCACTGCCCGTACTCAATGGTGTCCGCCAGAAACATCAGCATCAGCGTCTGAATAAACGCCTGCCCCACAAACAGCAGCACCCCCGCGACCGCAATCGGCACCATATCCATAGGCGCAAAGAAGAACACCCCATACCCGGCCACCACAAGCACGGTGGCCCCGGTATACAGCACCTTCCTGCTCAGCTTTCTGGCGAACAGCGGAAATACCGCCAGCGCCGCCAGCTGGCTGATCCCCAGCACCCCGGCAAACACGGAGTACATATTTTCATCCCCATAGGCGTACTTGAAATAGTACGTCCCGAAACTGGTAGTCGTGCAGTACCCCACCATAAACAGCGCCATGCTCACCGTAGTCCACATCAGCTGATCGTTCCCGAACAGCACCCTGACCATCCCTTTCAGAGAAGTATTTTCCTCCTCCTTAAAGGTCCGGGTCTCCTTCACACCGAACACGGTAATCATCTGGAAACCGATCATAAACACGCAGACCGCCGCCGCCACGATAAACCAGGCCATCTGCCCGTTCCCGTCCAACGTCTCCGTCAGCATCCCGGTCACCGGCACAATACCCACCACCACGGCGTACATTCCCACGTTGGCGCAAATTCTCGCAAAGGACCCCATGCTCTCCCTCTGCCTCTGATCCACGCTCAACGCCGGCAGCTGTGTCCAGTAAGCGATGTCATTGACCCCATAGAAGATGTCCCATAAAATATAGCTCACCGCGAAAACGATCACATAAGCGCCCCCGCCCAGCGGCAGGTCCGCGAACATCACGAGCATACAGACCGAGCTGACCAACGCCCCGATGACCATCCATGGCTTGAATTTTCCCCATCGGGTGTGGGTGTTGTCGATAATGACCCCGGTAATAGGGTCATTAAATGCATCCAGAATACGCAGAACCGTAAGTACTCCGCCCACCAGCGCCAGCATTTTATCGTCCAGATTTTTGACTTCCGTCAGGAACACAAGGAGGAACATACTCTCCATGGAATAGAACATATCTCTCCCGATGGTGCCCAGACCGAAGCAGTATTTATTTCTCCTGTCCAATTTTGTCATCACAAAGTCCTCATTTTTCTCCATGGTATTGTGCCGCCTCCGGCGGCAGGGGGGCAGTTTCTTCTCGAAAGCCCGGGGCTTACGCAGCCCCGGACCCTGCGGTTACTTTTGCCGCGCGGCAAAAGTAACCAAAAACGCGCTCAAACCTACGGTTTAAGAATCCCTTGACGGGGGGCACCTGGCGGTGCCATATCCCCTTTTACGAGGGTTTACGGACTGCGGTGAAGATGAAGAGTTTCGGTGCCACGTGAACGACAGGTCCTTCTTCAGCCGCTCTGGTACTTGTAGAACTCCGGCTGCCGCCCTTTCAAAGAGAGACTGCCTGCAAAGGGCACACGTTCTAACGAACCAACCTGCAAATTCGCACCCCAAACGCCAGACCCTCGTGCCGAGTACCGCGAGGCAACCAGTACCTTCAATAGAACCGTGCGCAGAAGTAAGCACCGGCATCGGCCCAAAGCACCAACAACAGACCGGAAATCCAAAGGTCGTAGCGTAACAAAACACCCCCGTAATGAAGGAGGATTCTCAAGGAACGTAGTTCCTTGAGTGACCTTTTGGTACTTTTCGTTCACACGAAAAGTACGCCCCCGTCCCCGCCCCCGTGAAGCGCCGCTTGCGGCGCTTTTAGCGCTAAGCCCGCCGTAGGCGGGCCCACGGGCAGGGGCGAATCTAACTGTTAGAAGGAAGCAACCGCCGCCCCGCAGGGGCGGCAATCACCCCAGAATGACAGCCTCCCAGGCCCCCATCCTTCCATCAAACCTCTCTCTCCCCACATTGGAGCGAATAACCTCCCCCCTGTGGGAAACCACAGCCTCCTTCTCGCTGAAATTCAGCACCACCGTCAGCGCCTCATCCCCCAGAACTCTCCGGTAGGCAAACACCTGCTCCCCCACCTCCAGAGGCACGAACTCCCCCTGCCGGAGGACCGCGCTGTCCCGCCGCAGGCGGGAAAGATCCTTATACCACTGCCAGATAGACTCCGGGTCCTTCTCCTGTCTGGACAGATTGATCTGCTCACTGTTTCTATTGATCCCCAGCCATGGCCTTCCGTCAGTAAACCCGGCCCCCTTCTCCTCATTCCATTGAAAGGGCGTCCGCGCGTTGTCCCGGCTGGTCCGCCTGATGATCTTCCACCGCAGTCTCTGCGGCACATGGAACCGCCGCAGCACCCGCTCCACATTCTTGCTCTCCACATCGTTAAGCTGCCGCATCCGGTCAAAATCGAAATTCACCATCCCGATCTCCTGTCCCTGATAAATAAAGGGCGTCCCCTTCAGCGTCAACAATAGCGTAGCCAGCAGCTTCCCGCTCTCCTTCCAGTACGCCTCGCTCCCAAACCTGGGGATAGACCGCGGCTGGTCGTGGTTCTCCAGATAGAGCGCGTTCCACTCCAATTCCTTCTGCCACTTCACCAGGCACTCGAAAAACACCTTAGGCCTGAATTTCCTCTTAAACCATTTAATAAAATACTGGTCGCACTCCATATGTTCAAAGGAGAACACCATGTTCAGCTCTCCCCGGTCTCTGCCGCACAGGTCCCGGGCCTGCCGGGGCGACACAAAGACAGTCTCTCCCACCGTCATGGCCCCATACTCGTCCAGTACCTCCCTTAACTGCCGCAGGATCTCATGGGTCCCCTCCAGGGACAGATAATGCTCGCTCCCCGTAAGAGCCAGCCGTTTCTTCCCATTCTCCAGACTGTCCTTCCACAGGATATTGATAACATCGCACCGGAACCCCGCCACGCCCTTGCGCAGCCAGAACCGGAGGATATCCTTCACCTCCTCCAGCACCGCCGGATTGTGGTAGTTGAGGTCCGCCTGACTTTTCGCGAACAGATGCAGATAATATTCGCACCTCTCCGCGTCAAATTCCCAGCAGTCCTCCCCAAAGAACCCCGTCCAGTTGTTCGGCAGCCCTCCGTCCGCCATACCATGCTGCCAGTAGTAGTAATCCGCATACTCACTGGTCCGGTCCCGGCTCTGCCGGAACCAGTAGTGTTCCGTAGAGGTGTGGTTGATGACCAGATCCATAATGATCCGGATGCCCCGCTTCTTCGCCTCGCTGATGAGCCGCTCCATGTCCTCCATGGTGCCGTACTCCGGATTGATCTCCCTGTAATCGCTGATATCGTACCCGTTGTCCGCGTTAGGGGACTTATACACCGGACTGAGCCAGATAGCCCCCACCCCCAGCTGCTGCAAGTGGTCCAGTCTGCTGATGATGCCCGGGATATCCCCGATCCCGTCCCCGTTGGAGTCCTGAAAGCTTCTGGGATAGATCTGGTAGATGATCGCGTCCTTCCACCATTCCATCAGCCCTGATCCTCCCCGTTTTTCGGATACTCCCCGCCGCAGAACGCCTCATACAGCGCCTCGCTGACGCCCCGCTCCTGAATGACCCGCTTATAAAACGCCCCGCTGTCCTTCACCGTCCGCGCCTGGGTCTCAAAGTCCACATGCACCAGCCCGAACCGGGCGGAGGTGCCCTCCACCCACTCCCAGTTGTCGCAGAAGCACCAGTGATAGTACCTCTCCACCGGCAGCCCGCTCTCGCAAAGCACCCGCAGATGCTCCGCAATATACCTTGCCCTGAACCGGTCCCTGTTGTCGCAGGTACCGTTTTCCGTAATATAAATGGGCTTTTTCAACACGCCGTATACCTTCCGGCAGACCTCCCCGATCCCCTCGGGATAGATCTCCCATCCCAGATCGTTCACCGGGCAGTTCTCCGCCACCCCGTCCGCCGGACCGCTGACGGTAGAGCGCGTGTAGTAGTTGACCCCGTGGAAATCGCAGAACTCCCCCGGCACGATGCTGGGATGCTTCCCAATGGGAAACACCACCCGCCCGGTACACATGGCCTTGGTGAGGCTCCCCTGGAACAGCTCCTCCACCCGCTCGGCCCAAAACCGCTGAAGCGGATTTTTCGGGTCCTTGGGCGCGAACGCCCGCAGATGGTTGGCCACCCCCACCCGCGTATCCTTGTACCCCATCTGCAGCCGCGTCTTCCTGATAAGCCCGTAAGCTTCAATGTGTGCCGCCGCCATATTGGTCATGACCCGGCTCATTTCCAGAAAGCTCTTCCGTCCCGGAGGCCAGGCCCCCTCCAGATACCCGTTGTAGGCGTAGACATTGGGCTCATTGATCGTAATATACTCGCTGACCAGATCCCCCACGCTCTCCACCATTTTCCGCACGAAGCGCAGATAACAGGTAATGTTGTCCCTCTGAGCGAATCCGCCCCGCTCCTCCAGCCACAGGGGGTTGTTGAAGTGGTGGAGGGTCAGCAGCACGGGGATCCCCGCCTCTTTCAGCGCCTGGATCTCCTCCCGATAGTGGGCAATAGCCTTCTCATCAAAGACCCCATCTCGAGGCTCCACCCGGCTCCATTCCACTCCCATGCGGTAGCACTGGATGCCCATATCCTTCATCAGCTCCAGATCCTCCCGCCACCGCTCATAGTGGTCCACGGCGGCGGAGGGATCGCTGTCGTCCTTGACATACCCTCTGCGGTACCAGTCGTACCAGTTGCTGTTATCGTCTCCGCCCTCGATCTGCGTAGCCGCGGAGGCCGCTCCCAGAAGCATACCGTCCTTCAGTTGAAACTCCATCGTATCTCCTCTCCCCGGCGGCAGCCCGCCGGTCCGTATAATCCCTCCTGCTAATTGATTCCTATTGTACGCCAGCGAGAGGATTTTTTCAACTGAAACTTTTTCTGCACGCTCTATAGTCGAAGCGGTTGAGAATCGGTAAAGACGGCGTGACGCCGTCCTGATTTTTCGTGCAAAAATTGAGGGGAGAAGGCCCATTACAGACCTTCTCCCCCTGAGAAAGGAACGAAAAAAGCAAATTTATGCGCCTGTTTTGACCATATAGTTCATAAACATCTGCGCGACCTCGGCGCGGGTAGCCAACCCCTGCGGGTCGAGCATTCCGCCGCCCTTGCCATTCATAATGCCGTGTTCTGTGGCCCATCTCAAAGCATCCTGCGCATAAGCGTTGATCTTGCCAGAATCGCTGAACTGGCTGAGCTGCGCGGAAGACGCGGGACTGCCTGTGGTGCGCCAGAGCATGGTGGCCAGCTGCTCACGGGTGATCGTGCCGTTGGGGTCGCTGCCGTCGGTAATGCCGCTGGCAATGCACCAATCCATCCCTTTCTGGTACCAGTTGGATCCGCCGTCCGTACTCTGTCCGGCCATACGGGCCAGCATGGTCCAGACCATCGCGCGGGTGGTGTTGCTGTGGGAATCAAACTCCGTAGCGGAGGTACCCTTCATCAGTCCGCGCTGGGCCATATACTGCACACCGTCATAGTACCAATCCGTGACCCGGACATCCGCGTAGACGATGGCGGCGGGCAGGTTGGGCGTATTCGGTACAGCGGGAGTAACCGGAGGATTGACGGCAACGGGGTCGGAAACTGCGATTTCCCGGAAGAAGGCCTCAACGGTCACATTGGCGGCTGGCATGGTAAAGCGGTACTTGTCGCTTCTGGAACTGCTGACGGAAATCACGTCGCCAGTCTTTTTGTTGGTGACGGTAATGTCCTCCAGCTCGTAGCCCCGGCTGGGCGTGACGGTCAGCGTGACCCGGTTGCCGCTGCTGGCATAGTCCGCATTGGAGCTGACGGAGCCGTGACTGGGCGTGCGCACGGTGATGCTGTAGTCCTTACTGACCTCCTGGAAGGAGGCCTCAACCCTCACGTCGTCATCTGGCATGGTGAAGCGGTAGGTATCATTGCCGGAATCCCTGACGGAAATCTCGGAGCCTGTTCTGCTGTTGGTGACGCTGATTTCCTCCAGCTCATAGCCCCGGTCGGGTGAGACGGTCAGCGTGACGCGGCTGCCGCTGCTGGCATATTCCACATCCGGAAGGACGGAGCCGTGTCTGGACGTGCGCACGGAGACGTAGTAATTGCCATAGTCGCCGTCATCCCAGACAGCCGTGACGGTGGTATTGCCGGTGATGACCACCCTATCCGAAGGCTGATAGACAGTGGAACTGCTGCCCACACGCCATCCCTTGAACTGCTGTCCGGCGGGAGCGGTGAAGCCGCAGGCGGGCAGTGTGAGCCGCTCGCCTGCCTCCACGGTGGTGGAGTCCATGCTCCCGGTACCTGTACCGGCGCTGTAAGTGATGGTGTAGGAGGCGCCGGGCGTCGGCGTGTCAGGGGTGCTGCCCGTGCCGCCGGGGATCGTGTTGGGCGCGTTGGAGACCACAGCGCCGTTCTTGACGGTGCCGTTGCTGCAATAGACCGTCAGGGTGGAATTGTACTGGGTCAGGGTGGTCCCGGCGGGCAGGGCGGGAGGGCCGCCGATGACGGTGACGCCGGGGAACGCACCCTCCTTCTCCGCGGCCAGCCACTCCTGGGTGGTGCCGGCGTAGTAGATGTTAACGTTCTTGATGGTGGTGGAGATGCATTTGTACTTCACCGTCTCCACCTTGCCTCTGATGATGATTTCCTTCAGACTTTCACAGCTGAAGAACCGCTCATACCGCAGCGGGTCAGCAGTATAGCCGAAGTCCACCTTCTCTAGCTTCTTGCACATGTTGAATGGGTCGCTCTTCAGCTCAGGACTGCCCAGGCAGACCACCTCCTGCAGCTCGTAGTAGTGACTGAAGTCGTTCGAGAGCGTTTTGAGGCTTTTGGGGAGGGTGACTTTCGTTATGTTCCCGGGCAGGCTGTTGCCGCGCTCACTGGTGTACAGCTTCAGGACGCCCTCCGGGACGGTCAGGACAGTGTCCGTCCCTCTATACTCTTTCAGATAGCCGTCCTTGTCGATGACGTAATCGCCGATGACCTTATCATAGTTCGGCACGTCCACGATGATGTCAATGGTGGTTTCAGCCAGCGGTCTGCTAAAAGGCCCAGCCTTTACCACAAAATGATCGGTCCCACTTTTCTCTCCTGAAAACCTCGGGCGGACGATCCAGGCGTCGTCGTTATCCAGAGGGCGTATTCCGTATTCAGAATACAATGTGACCAACCGGTCTGATTTTCCATCATCGCGTATCCAGTAACACTTTCTACCTACCGAAGGAGTCCCACCCTCCAGGCGGGCATACAGGCGCTTAGTCGTATCTTCCGGGTCGGTGAGGGTGATAGAATCCACGGCGGGGCCGTTCTCCGTCTCGGAGACGATCAACTTGTATGGGTTTTCGGGCTGGGAAGGCGGGGTGGGATTAGTCTGGGTACTATCGGTAACGGTATACTGGATAGTGCCTGTGACCGTCGCAGCGCCGTCGGTGGTCGTTGCTGAAATTCTAATCTCGCCGCTTTCCGCTTTGGGGAACTTAAAGCACTGAGCAGTCATATCCTCAGACGTACTATTACCCGGATCATCAACTTTTTCAGCGGAACCGGAGACTTCCCACTTAAATTTGTAGCCGTCTTCCGCATTGCCGTTCTTGACCTTGGCACTTACCAGCACGCTATCGCCGGCCTTGACCTTGAGGCTGGAGAGACTGACGCCATCCGGAAGCGTAAATTCAATAGCGGCCTGAGCCGTATCAGGCGTTGTATCGCTGATCGTAATAGACTCAGAACTGTTGGGTGTGGCACTGTCATCCGTCTTGACGGTGCCGGTCTCATCCGCCGCCCAGGCTGCGGGCGGCGCAAGGCTCAACACCAGCGCCAACGTCAGAAACAGCGATAGCAATCTTTGTACTCTTGGTTTCATATCGTTCTCCTTTCAACAATTCGCCCTCTTTCCTGAGGGTGATATGCCCCGCGCCGGTTCTCTGCAATGCCACGACACCTCCCCCGACACATTTTTTCCGGGACAGGGACTGCTGTCATGCAGCCAGGGCTTTCCCTGGCGGCAAGCTCAGCACTTTTATTGTAGAGGAAATCCGTGGAAGTTACAATATGCGGGCTGCATAGTAAACCCGTTTTTTTTCAGTCAGCTCGAATAACGAACGGATTTTGGAACCTGTATTCACACGCGGCAAGAGCGTTTTGCGGCTATAGAACTGTCTTCCTGGCTCCCCCCCTTGGGGGAGCTGTCTGGCCTATGGCCAGACTGAGAGGGCGTTTCATCCTCTCCGCAGCTCCCTCCGATAAATTTATGGCCCGCTCCGGGGGAGCGGGCCATAAACGCAGCAATCAGATCAGACTCTCCCCCACGGGTCCTCCTCCGGCGGCCTCGGTCCCCCGTTGAAGGTCCCCCGTCCGGCGCGCCTCTGCCCCTCCTCGAAGTAGGCCAGATCACACAGCGTCATATAGGGCGTCAGCCAGATGTTCAGCAGCCCCATGGTCAGCGCGCTGAGCATACTCCATCCGATAAAGCTGAGATCCAGCACAAACAGATCCATCTTCATTCCCCTGGTCTGCTGGCAGCTGAGGCGGATAGCGTTTCCCGCCGTAAGGGAATTATCGGTAAGAATATTGTAGTACGCGAACCGGTAGCGGTACAAGGCGACAATCCCCGGAATCCAGAACAGCATGGTCCATAAGAAGATCTTCACACTCATCTGGATCCAGCACCAGATCAGCTTTCCGGCCACCCCCAATCCGTCTGCCAGGGTGGCGTAGGGCATTTCCATCCCCCGCCGGATGCCCATACAGTAGATATAGTATCCCCCATTGAGTACCAGCCCCGCCAGGGAGACCAGCATGGAGAAAAAGAAGCTGATCCCGGTATTGGCGGGCAGCGCGTACAGCATCGCCTCCAGCGCGGCGGGATCATCACTGAGCAGAGCGTCATAGTACCGCCCCACCAGACCATAAGAATAGAACAGTGATCCGCCCTCCACCAGATCGGATACCCGCTCCAGCACAAAGACAATAATCATCACCAGCAGCGTAACCCGCATGGGCGGAACCTTTGCGCCCTGTATGATCCGCCTGGCTTCCTCCTTGATTGTCCCACGATTTATCATGGAATGGACCCTCCCAAAACAAAATTTCCCCCTAAATGTTGGAATTTCATGCTATCATATCATGTTTTTCCCGCAAATGCAAGCGGCATGGAATTCTTCCAATTTGTTGCTGTCTTTGGAAACAAACTTCCATATTACCTGTCAAATCCACATAAAAATCATAAAAAGCGCAAAAAATTTCTTTACACGGCGCATAAATGGGAGTATGATGGATGGGTGTAAATTTCCCATGCCGGCCAAGAACCTCTATATATAGATGGAGGACCCGGGATTTTGCCCTCCTGCAAGGCAAAAAACAGGGATGCTTGGCGTATTGCAAATTGATAAGTGTAAAAATCTGTATCCACAGCCGCCGCCCGGCATCCCAGGCTGTAAATACAGATGCTGAGAAGAAAATGAGGTGAAGATATGGCGCAAGCCTTTTTCGGCGGCATACATCCCAACGATCAGAAGGACCTGACCAACAAAAAGCCGATTGAGACCCTTCCGCCGCCTGCCCGTGTGGTGATTCCCATGTCGCTACACATCGGCGCGCCCTGTACCCCCTGTGTATCGGTGGGGGACGAGGTAATGGTGGGTCAGAAGGTAGGGGACGCTCCGGCCTTCGTCTCCGCTCCCGTTCACGCCAGTATTTCCGGAAGGGTGTCGGCGGTGGAGCCCCGCATCCATTTCTCCGGTGTGCCGGTGATGAGCGTGGTGATTGAAAACGACTTCAACGAAACGCTCTATTGGGGTCTCTCTCCTGCCTCAGACCCTGACAGCCTCACCCCCGAGCAGCTTTCCGCCCTCATCAGGGAGGCCGGCGTCGTAGGCATGGGCGGGGCCACCTTCCCCACCCACGTCAAGATTTCCTCCGGCCTGGGAAAGGTGGACACGGTGATTGTCAACGCCTCGGAGTGCGAGCCCTACATCACCAGCGACCACCGCGTCCTTCTGGAGCATCCCGACGAAGTCCTGGGCGGCGTGAAGCTCCTGGCCCGGATTTTCGGCGTGGACCGGGTCCACATCGCCATTGAGCAGAACAAGGCCAACGCCGCCGGGATGCTGAAGCTGAAAATCGAGGAGGAGAAGGCGCCCGCCGTGGTGGACGTTCTGCCCACCCGCTATCCCCAGGGCGCGGAGAAGCAGCTGTGCCAGTCTGTTACCGGCCGCCAGGTGCCCCCCGGGGCTCTCCCCGCCGCCATCGGCTGCGCGGTGTTCAACGTGGTCACCACCATGGCCATCTACAACGCCGTCTACCACGGCAAGCCGGTAACCCACCGGGTTGTAACCGTCTCCGGCTCCGGGGTCAACGAACCGAAAAACCTTCTCTGCCCCATTGGCACGCCCATCGCCGACCTGCTGGACGCCTGCGGCGGCGTGAAGCAGGAGACCTTCAAAATCCTGATGGGCGGCCCTATGATGGGTCACGCCCAGTTCGATATGGCCGCCCCCATCGGCAAGGGCACCAACGCCATTCTGGCCTTTGCGGCCAAGGAGGAGCGCACGGTGGAATACCCCGCCTGCATACGATGCGGCAAGTGCATCTCCGTGTGTCCCATGCACCTCCAGCCGGTGTTTCTCTATCAGTACGAGGCCGCCGGGATGCTGCCCGAGCTGGAAGCGGCTCACGTGATGGACTGCATTGAGTGCGGCGTGTGCAGCTACATCTGCCCCGGCCGGCTCCATCTGGTCCAGGCCTTCCGGGCAGGCAAGCAGAAGCTCAGCAACGCCAAAGCCGCCGCCAAGGCTGCCGCTGATGCGGCCAAAGCGGCGGAAGAGAAAAAGAAGGAGGGCTGACCGTGGATTATAAAGCCTTGAATCTTATCGGTTCCTCCTCCCCCCACATCCGCACCCGTGACGGCGCGGGTCACATTATGGGGGAGGTACTCATCGCCCTGGTGCTGCCTCTGGCCTTTGGGGTGTACAACTTCGGCCCCCGTGCCCTGGCGGCGGCGGCGGTGAGCGTGGCGGGCTGCTGCGCTTTCGAGCTGCTCTGCCGCCTGCTGCTGCATAAAAACAACACTCTGGGGGACCTGAGCGCCGCCGTCACCGGCCTGCTCATCGCCATGGTCTCCCCCGTCACCACCCCCTATTGGATTCTTCTGACCGGCGATTTCTTCGCCATCGTGGTGGTCAAGCAGCTCTTTGGCGGCGTGGGCAAGAACTTCCTGAACCCCGCCCTGGCAGCCCGGGCCTTCATGCTCTCCTGGGCCGGCGAGATGACCACCTGGGTCGGCCCCAGGACCTCCGTTCCCCTCCTGGGCGTCATCGACGCGGAGACCTTCCCTACCCCCATGTCCTATCTCCACGGCAACGACCTCTCCGGCCTGATGAAGGTCACCGACCTGCCCAAGATGTTCGTCGGCCTGGTAGGCGGCTCCATGGGTGAAGTGAGCGCCATGCTTCTCCTCCTTGGCGGCCTGTTCCTCCTGTGGCGGAAGGTTATCACCTGGTATATTCCCGTCAGCTATATCGGCACGGTAGCCGCCCTGACCTTCCTCTTCCCCCGGGGCAACGACCCCCTTCAGTGGATGCTGTGCAACCTCCTTGGCGGCGGCCTGATGCTGGGCGCCATCTTCATGGCCACCGACTATGTCACCTCCCCGGTAAGCCACCTGGGCCAGGCCATTTTCGGTGTGGGCTGCGGCCTCATCACCGTATTTATCCGCTATTTCGGCTCGTACAACGAGGGCGTGTGCTACGCCATCCTGATTATGAATCTGACCGTATGGCTCATCGACAAGAACATTAAGCCCCGCCGCTTCGGCGTAACCCGGGAGCGCAGGCCGTCCAGACGGTCCGGCCGCGCGAAAAAGGAGGCCGTCAGGAAATGAACAGGAAAAATGAACCCGCCTCCCCCCGCTCCTCCAAACCGGCCCTTTCTTTGGACCCCCGGTATATTCTCCGCATCACCGGCGTTCTCCTGGTCATTTGTCTGATAACGGCCCTGCTCCTGGGCGCCGTCAACGCCGTCACCAAGCCCCGCATTGACGCCCTCCAGGCGGAGAAGATCCGCGCCGCCATGTCCCTGGTGCTGGAAGCGGATGAATATCTCCCCATCCAGTTGCAGAAGGACCTCAGGGACGTTCAGTCCGTTTCCGAGGCCCGCACCGGCGGCAGGACGCTGGGCTACGTCGTCCAGGTGACCTCCAACGGCTCCCAGGGCGAGATGCAGATGATGGTGGGCGTGGATGTGGATAACCGCGTCACCGGCGTCTCCGTCATCAAGCACAGCGAGACGCCCAATATCGGCACCAAAGTCGTGGCCGACCAGTCCGTCCTGGACCGCTTTATTGGCATGGATCACGCGCACGGCGAGATCACTGTCAACTCCGGGACCAACCGTTTTGACGGCATATCCGGCGCGACGGCCAGCTCCAAAGGCGTGGCCGCCGGGGTAAACACCGCCCTGACCGCCGCTTATGAAGCAGCGTCCGGACAGGTTAAATAAGGAGGGCTGACAGCATGAATATAGGAAAGCAGCTCAAGGACGGACTCCTGACCCAGAACCCGGTGCTGGTCCAGCTCTTAGGCATGTGTTCCACCCTGGCCATCACCACCACCGTCTCCAACGGCATCGGCATGGGCCTTTCGGTAACCATTATCCTGACCCTCTCCAACATTTTCATTTCCCTGCTCCGCAGGATCATCCCCGAGCAGGTGCGCATCGCCTGCTATATCGTAGTCATCGCCGGTTTCGTCACTATGGTCGACCTCCTGCTCCAGGCCTTTTTCCCCGACATCGCCGAGAGCCTGGGCGTCTTCATCCCCCTCATCGTGGTCAACTGCATCATCCTGGCCCGCGCGGAGTCCTTTGCCAGCAAGTCGAAGCCCCTGCCCGCCGCCATTGACGGCATCTGTCAGGGCCTTGGCTATACCATGATTCTTCTGGTGATGAGCGCCATCCGTGAGCTGCTGGGTGCGGGCACCCTCAACGGCGTACGCGTTTTCCCTGCGGAATACGCGGCCAATATCCTGATTCTCCCTGTGGGCGGCTTTCTGACCCTGGGTTGTCTCATCGCCCTGATGCAGTGGATTCAGCGAAAGGTCAAAGGAGGGAAATAACCGATGGAGTGGACTACCTTATTCAACATTGCTTTAGGCGCGATTCTCATCAACAACTTCATTTTTTCCCAGTTCCTTGGCATCTGTCCCTTCATGGGCGTGTCCAAAAAGATGGATACTGCCGCAGGCATGGGTTTCGCGGTTATCTTTGTCATGGGCCTGGCCTCCGCCCTGTGCTATCCGGTAAACCTCCTTCTGAACGCCCTGGGTCTGAAGTATATGCAGACGGTTGCCTTCATCCTGGTTATCGCGGCTCTGGTGCAGCTGGTGGAGATGTTCCTGAAAAAGGCCATTCCCACCCTCTATCAGGCCCTGGGCGTCTACCTCCCTCTTATCACCACCAACTGCGCCGTCCTGGGCGTGGTGCTGCTGAACGTGCAGGAGGGGTACAACTTCATTGAGTCCGTGGTCTATGGCATTACCGGCGGCGCGGGCTTTCTGCTGGCCATTGTTCTCTTTGCCAGCATCCGGGAGCGCCTGGAGTTTGCCGACCCGCCCAAGGCCTTCAAGGGCTTTCCCATTGCCCTGGTGGCCGCCGGCCTCATGGCCCTGTGCTTTATGGGCTTCCAGGGCCTGAAAATCTTCTGATGGCGAAATCCTGAGGATTCCCGGCCATTCCAAGAACCGGTTCCCGTTCCCCGCAAAGCGTTTTTTCAAGATATCCGTTCTTGAAAAGGCGGCTGAACTATTTTGCCGCCTGCGGGCGGCAAACTCCGGGAGGTTTTTCCGCCTCGCGGAGAGAGGAGGAAAATTTTGAATATTTTCTATGCTTTACTGACTCTGGGCGTGCTGGGCGGCGTCTTCGGACTGGTGCTGGCCGTGGCGTCCAAGGTCTTCGAGGTCAAGACGGACCCCAAGCTGGACCTAATCCTGGACTGTCTGCCGGGAGCCAACTGCGGCGGCTGCGGCTATCCCGGCTGCGCCGGCTGCGCGGCGGCCATTCTGGCCAAAAAGGCCCCGGTCAACGCCTGTCCCAGCTGCTCAGGCCTCCAGACCAGCCGCATTGCGGCGGTGATGGGCGTGGAGGTCAAGGCCCAGGAGCGCCGCGTGGCCTTTGTCCGCTGCAATGGCGGCAGCCGGGCCAGCCGGAAGTTTGAGCGCTATGTGGGCATCGCGGACTGCGTTGCCGCCATGAAGGTTTCCGGCAACGGCACTCTGGACTGCGCCTATGGCTGTCTGGGCCTTGGCACCTGCGTCCAGGCCTGCAAGTTTGACGCCATTCACATCAACGCCCACGGCGTAGCCCAGGTGGATCAGAACAAATGCACTCACTGCATGCAGTGCGCCAAAGCCTGCCCCCGCAACGTAATTACGGACGTTCCCTACGCCTCGGACATCATGGTCCCCTGCGGCAACCGGGATAAAGGGCCCTCCGCCAAGTCCCTGTGTACCGTCAGCTGTATTGGCTGCCGCCTGTGTGAGAAGAACTGTCCCGCCGGAGCCATCACCGTGACGGATAACAACGCCTCCATCGACTATACAAAATGCACCTCCTGCGGTATCTGCGTTGAGAAGTGCCCCAGGAAGCTGATTACCGACATTCACGCCACCGGCAAGGTAGAGCCGGTTGCCTGACTGATGCTCTGCATGTTTCACGTGAAACATTCTGGTTTTTCGTAAGCCGGATGTTTCACGTGAAACATTTTTTCGCCGCCTTCTCCCTCCCACACCACAGCCGCCAGCGTCCGCGCTGCCTGCGGCATCATTTTTCTTACTATTGAGGTTGTCTATGCGCTGTGTTTTAATCACCGGTATCCCTGCCGCCGGAAAGAGTACCCTTGCAAAATATCTGGGAGAACAGCTCAATCTGCCCGTTCTCTCCAAGGACCGGATCAAGGAACTCCTCTATGACACCGTGGGTTTCCGGTCCCGTGCCGAAAAGGTCCGGCTAGGCACCGCCGCCATGGAGATCATGTACTATGCTGCGGAGCAGCTGATGCTCTGCGGCCGGCAGTTTATTATGGAAAACAATTTTGAAAATGTCTCCCGGAAAGGTCTCCTGGACATTTTGGACCGCCACGACTGTCAAGCGCTCACTGTCACCCTGACCGGAGACTATCAGATTATTTACCATCGCTTCCTGGCACGGAACCAAAGCCCGGACCGCCACCGCGGCCATGTCGTCAATACCCAATACCCGGAAATCAGCCCCTCCGCCTCTCCGGCGGAAATTACCTTTGCAGATTTCACTGCCGGGATTGCCGCCCGCGGCATGGACACCTTTTCCGCAAACGGTCCGCATATCGTGGCAGATACCTCCGACTTTGACCAGTTTGACCGCAGAGCGCTCCTGGAGAGTGTTCGCGAGTTTCTGAGGTCTTGACGGCTGATTTTTCAGGTTCTATCATTGAGTGCTTTTTCCAAATGGGAAATGTTTCACGTGAAACATTTCCCATTTTTGCTTCTATCGTTTAAGCAAGTGAAAAAGAAGTACAGTCAGCGAAGTTAAAATGTGCAACTGCCGGAACTTCCTGCTTGCACAACATTTCATCACATGTTATAATTTCTCCATCCTTATATAGTGAGGTGAAGGCCATGAGACCCTGTCTTCGAGATAACTGCCCGGCGCAGTTGAGAAACTGACAGCAGACCGCGCCGGGTCTGGCTTTCCTATGTGCTGTCAGTTGACTGCGCCGGACCGCAATCCATTGATTATGACGGAAAGGAACAGTTATCATGACGCAGAACGATTTATTCTTACAGTGGCTGTCAGAAGAGCAGGCCGCTTATATCCACGGGTGGGATTTCTCCCACATTCAGGACCGCTATGAAGAGTGTCAGAGTCTCCCCTGGGACTACGGTCAGGCAGTTCATGACTTTCTTCGCCCCACGCATCGTATTCTGGATATGGACACCGGCGGCGGAGAGTTTCTCCTGTCTCTGGGGCATCCTCATTCCTTGACTGCCGCCACCGAGGGTTATCCTCCTAACATTGCTCTCTGCCGGAAGGTTCTTCTGCCCCTGGGGATTGACTTCCGGGGAGCGGATGGAGGAGGTCCGCTTCCCTTCCCTGACGAGAGTTTTGATTTGGTTCTCAACCGCCACGGGGATTATCTTCCTTCGGAGATACTTCGGGTTCTGAAACCCGGCGGCATTTTCCTGACGCAGCAGGTAGGCGCGGAGAACGACCGGGATCTGGTGGAGCTTCTTCTGAATCCTGCACCGCCGCTTCCCTTTCCGGAGCAATATCTGGATATTGCCCGGAAAAAGCTGGAGTTCCTTGGCCTTCGCATTCTGAAAGCACAGGAATCCTTTCAGCCTATCCGCTTCTGGGATACAGGCGCGCTGGTCTGGTTTGCCAGGATCATCGCCTGGGAATTCCCTGGCTTTTCTGTGGAAGCCTGCCGGGAACAGCTTCTGAACGCTCAGGCGCTTCTGGAGCGGGATGGGGTGATTCAGGGAACGGCCCATCGGTATTTTCTTGTGGCTGAGAAGGTAGAGTAGTGTTTTGGAGGGGCGGAATGTTTCACGTGAAACATTCCGCCCCCCTACGTCTACCGGAGTGCCCCTCCGGCAGCATAGCTGCCGGAGCCTACGCTAAAAATGCGCCACCGGCGTATTTTCTTCACGCTGCGGCGTGAAACATTCCGCCTCTCTACGTCTACCGTAATGCCTCTCCGGCAGCATAGCTGCCGGAGCCTACGCTAAAAATGCGCCACCGGCGTATTTTCTTCACGCTGCGGCGTGAAACATTCCGCCCCTCTACGTCTACCGTACTGCTCCTCCGGCAGCACAGCTGCCGGAGCCTATGCTGAAAATGCGCCACCGGCGTATTTTCTTCACGCTGTGGCACCCGGCTTCCTGTTTTTGCTCCCGGGCAGAGGGCACAGAGAGGGTTTGCCGCTTTCAAACAGAAAACAAAATAGGAAATTCGTAAAAATTTTCCTGTTCCCTGTTGAAATGTACGTTTTTTGTGATATACTACATTATATCTTTACTTTAATAATGGGGCGGCGCGCCCCTCTCCCGGAGGTGTTCTGTGGGCAAGATCGTTACTATTGTCAATCAAAAGGGCGGTGTGGGCAAAACCACCACCTGTGTCAGCCTGACGGCCGCCCTGCGGGAGATGGGCCAGCGGGTTCTGCTCTGCGACTTTGATCCCCAGGCAAACGCCACTTCCGGTATGGGTGTGGACAAATCCCTGTCCCTGGGGATCTATGACGTACTTCTCAATGATGTGGAACCGGAAAAACGGGTGGTCTCTACCCGGTACGGCGATGTTCTCCCCTCCTCCAAGGGGCTGGCGGGAGCCGGTGTTGAGCTGGTGGGCGTTCAGGACCGGGAGCATTTGCTCCGGCGGGCTCTGGAGCGGCTGGCGCCGAATTATGACTACATATTCGTGGACTGCCCCCCCTCGCTGGAGCTGCTGACCCTTAACGGACTGTGCGCCGCAGACAGCGCCCTGGTGCCGGTGCAGAGCGAATACTTTGCCCTGGAGGGGCTCAGCGACCTCATGTATACCATTCGGGCGGTGCGGCGCGGCCTCAATCCCCAGCTGCAGCTGGAGGGAGTGCTGCTCACCATGTACGACAGCCGGACCAATCTGGCCTTGCAGGTGTCGGAGGAAGTCAAGCGGTTCTTTCCGGGAAAGGTGTACAGTACGGTTATCCCCCGGAACGTGCGGCTCAGTGAGGCCCCCAGTCATGGGAAGCCCATCAGCGCCTACGACAGGACCAGCCGGGGCTGTGAGGCCTACGCCGCCCTGGCGGAGGAGTTCCTGCGCAAGAATCAGAAGTAAACCGGAAGGAGGAATTTCCCTGTGGCTAAAGAAAAAGGAATGGGCAAGGGACTGAGCGCCCTGCTGGGGGAGGATTTTTCCGCCGATTTCTCCACACCGTCCTCTACCCTGCCCCTTTCCCAGATTGAGAGCTGTCAAAATCAGCCCCGGAAGAGCTTTGACCAAGAGAAGCTGGAGGAGCTGGCTGAATCCATCCGTCAGCACGGAGTAATTCAGCCCCTTACCGTGCGGAAGCTGGCCAGCGGGTACTATCAGATTATCGCCGGAGAGCGCCGCTGGCGGGCCGCCCGGCTGGCGGGGCTGGAGGAGATCCCGGCGGTTGTCATCGAGGCAGACGATCAGAAGGCCATGGAGCTGGCCATGATTGAAAACCTCCAGCGGGAGGACCTGAATCCCATTGAGGAGGCCGAGGGCTTCCGCGTACTGGTGGAAACCTACGGAATGACCCAGGAGCAGGCGGCGGAACGGGTTGGAAGATCCCGGAGCGCCGTGGCCAACGCCCTGCGGCTGCTGGATCTGAATGTTTCCATCCAAAAGCTGGTGGAGGACGGAGAGCTTTCCGCAGGGCACGCCCGGGCCATTCTGCCCCTCTCCCCTTTTCTGCGGGTGAAGGCTGTATCGGAAATCACCAAGGGCGGGCTGAACGTCCGGCAGACCGAGAAGCTGGTCAAGGCCCTTATGTCCCACGGCCGGGAGGATCCGGCTCCGGAGAAAAAAGCTTCGGCGGAGGTGGATTACGCCGCAGAGGCAGCTAAGTCCCTCTCTACCCGGCTGGGCCGGGCCTGTCATATCTCGCAGGGGAAGAAAAAGGGTAAGATTGAGATTGAGTATTACGGAATGGATGATCTCAACGATCTGCTGGAGGCGCTGGAGAGATTGGGAAAATAAGAGCCTGTATCACAGACGGTGAACACCGTCCGGCCGGGTCTTTTATTGTCCGGACCGCATTCCCCGATGATGAATGCAGGTTCTGCATACAGGTTATCAAAAATGTTTCACGTGAAACATTTTATCTTTGCCGCCGCTGGCCGGCGGCGCTGAAGGAGGAAGCGAATTTGCTTGACATCAAATTTATCCGGGAAAACCCGGAGGCAGTCAAAGAAAACATCAGAAAAAAGTTTCAGGATGAAAAGCTCCCCCTGGTGGACAGGGTGCTGGTACTGGATGAGGAAAACCGGGCCGCGATTACGGAGGCCAGCGAGCTGCGGGCTCAGCGGAACACCCTGAGCAAGCAGGTGGGGATGCTTATGGGCCAGGCCAAAAAAGACCCCTCCAAGCTGGAGGAGGCCGAGGCGGTGAAGGCGAAGGTCAAGGCCAACGCCCAGCGGCTGACGGAGCTGGAGGAGAAGGAGGCCCGGCTGGAGGAGGAAATCCACAGGCTGCTGCTGGTAATCCCCAACATCATCGATCCATCGGTGCCCATCGGGCCGGACGACTCCGCCAATGTGGAGCTGGAGCGGTTCGGGGAGGCTGTGATTCCGGAGTTTGAGATTCCCTATCACACGGAAATCATGGAGCGGTTCGACGGCATCGACATGGATGCCGCGGGACGGGTTGCCGGGAATGGATTCTATTATCTTATGGGAGACATTGCCCGGCTCCACGAGGGTGTGCTGGCCTATGCCCGGGATTTTATGATCGGAAAGGGATTTACTTACTGCATCCCGCCGTTTATGATCCATGGAAATGTGGTGGAGGGCGTCATGAGCCAGACGGACATGGACGCCATGATGTATAAAATAGAGGGTGAGGACCTGTACCTCATCGGTACCAGCGAACACTCCATGATCGGCAAGTTTATCGATCAGATTCTGCGGGAGGACCAGCTGCCTCAGACGCTGACCTCCTACTCCCCCTGCTTCCGGAAGGAAAAGGGCGCCCACGGCATCGAGGAGCGGGGCGTATACCGGATCCACCAGTTTGAAAAGCAGGAGATGATCGTGGTTTGCAGGCCCGAGGAGTCTATGGACTGGTATGAAAAGATGTGGCGGTTCAGCGTGGAGCTGTTCCGAAGCCTGGACATCCCGGTAAGACAGCTGGAGTGCTGCTCCGGCGATCTGGCGGATCTGAAGGTCAAGAGCTGCGACATCGAGGCCTGGAGCCCCAGACAGAAGAAATATTTTGAGGTCTGCTCCTGCACCAATATGGGCGACGCACAGGCCCGGCGGCTTAAGATCCGGGTCAAGGGCGGGGATGGAAAGAATTATCTGCCCCACACTTTGAACAATACGGTGGTTGCGCCGCCCCGGATGCTCATCGCCTTTTTGGAGAACAATCTCCAGGCGGACGGCAGCGTGAAGGTTCCCGCAGCCCTGCGGCCCTATATGGGCGGGGTCGAGGTACTGCTCCCAAAGCGGTGAGCAGAAGGCCGCTTCCAGGTAAGGCAACTTTAGGCCATGTTTGAAAAATGTCAAAACGCCCAAACGGCGGATCTTTTTCCGCCACTCTGCGTTGTATTTTTTTGCCGGGCGTCAGCCCGCCTGCAAAAATCCGCCTTGATTGGCGAAAAAATCTCTCGCCTTTGGGCATTCCGCCATTTATCAAACAAGGCCTGGTTGCCGTATAAAAAGTTCTTTTTGATCCTTTTTCTTTCAAGAAAAAGGATGGATACAACACATTTTTGTAAAGGAGAGCATGATATGAAGAAATTTTGGAAGGTTCTCGGTCTGGGCGCTCTGGCTGCCGGTCTGACCCCCTACAAAGTGGAAAAAAACGAGGAAACCGGTGAAAACAGCTATCAGGCCCTCCTGTGGCGGATCACCAGCGCCCCCAGCCAGGAGGAGGGCGAAAAGCGCCGGATCGACATCAACCTGGGCGAGGGCACGCTGACCAGCAAGCTGATGAACGCCATGGACAAGAAGGAGGAGCCCCATCTGTTCAGCGATGAGCTGAGCGTGGAATATCACCCTGCCGATACGGTGGAGGCCGTTGAGGAAATGGCGGAAAAGGCGGCCGGCGCTGCGGAGGATGCGGCGGAAAAGGTGGCCGATGGACTGGAAGAAGCGACTGAAAAGGCTGCGGAGGTCGTGGAAAAAGCTGCGGATGCGGCGGAAAAGGCCATTGAGGAGTAAAGCAACCTTACGGAAAGGGAGACTGCCGGGATGAAAAAATTCTTGCAGGAATTTAAGAATTTCGCCATGCGGGGCAATGTGATGGATCTGGCGGTGGGCGTCATCATCGGAGGCGCGTTCAGCGCCATCACCACATCGCTGATTAACGATATCATCAACCCCATCCTGGGCATGTTCGCCGGGGACGGCACGGCGTTGGTGGAATCTCTGTCCTTCAAACTCCCCGGCGGCGGGGAACTGATGCTGGGCAGCTTTTTCAACGCCATTCTGAATTTCCTGGTGATGGCCTTTGTTGTATTCTGCCTGGTAAAGGGCATCAACAGCCTTACCCGGAAAAAGGAGACTGCCCCCCCTCCCCCGCCGGGTCCCTCCCCTGAGGAGAAGCTGCTGGCGGAGATTCGGGATCTGCTGAAGGAACAGCAGAAGCAATGAGGGAGACACTGGAGCGGGGACTCCCGGAGCTTGGCATCGATCCGGCGGTGATCCCTGCGCTGGAGCAGTTTGCGGAGATGATGCTGGAGCGGAACAAGGTGATGAATCTGACCGCGATCACAGAGCCCCGGGATGTGGCAGCCCTCCATCTGCTGGACAGCCTGGCGCTGCTGCCTCTGGCCGGCCTGGAAAATGAGAGGCTGGTGGACGTGGGCTGCGGCGCCGGGTTTCCGGGGGTTCCGCTGGCGATTGCCGGGAGGCGGCTGGAGGTTACGCTGCTGGACAGCCAGCGAAAGCGGGTGGACTTTCTGGAGGAGGCCCGGGCAGCTTTGGGGCTGGAGAACGCCGTCTGTGTCCATGCCCGGGCGGAGGAGTTCGCCGGGGAGCGGCGGGAGCAGTTTGACGCCGCCGTCAGCCGGGCGGTGGCAGCTCTGCCGGTGCTGTGCGAGCTGTGCCTGCCTCTGGTGAAGGTGGGCGGCCGGATGCTGGCCATGAAGTCCGCCAACTCCGAGGAGGAAATCAACGGGGCCAAAAGGGCGGTGAAGCTCCTGGGGGGGCAGGTGGAATGGGTGAAGGATTACCGCATCCCCTCCACGGAGATAACACACCGGGTTGTGTGCGTGAGAAAGATCGCCGCTGCGCCGGAGAAGTATCCCAGAAGGTTTGCGCTTATTAAGAAGCAGCCGCTGTAGCGGCGGAGAAAGGGGGCGTTTCCGGTGGGGCAGGTCATCGCCGTGGTGTCCGGGAAGGGCGGCACGGGAAAAACTTCATTCACCGCCAACGTGGGCATGGCCCTGGCCCAGATGGGGCACCCTACCCTTTGTCTGGACTGTGATGTGGGGCTGCGGAATCTGGACATCGCCCTGGCTATGACGGACCGGGCGGTAATGGATTTCACGGATGTGATGTACGGACGGTGTTCGCTGGAGGAGGCCGCCGTCAGGCATCCGGGGGAGAAAAACCTCTACCTGCTGACCGCGCCGGCGCGGACCGGAGCGGAGGAGGTCAGCCGGGAGGGCTTCCAGGGGCTGTTCCCGGAAATCAAGGAGCGGTTTGACTACTGTCTGGTGGACGCGCCGGCGGGGCTGGGACGGGGATTTCAGCTGGCCCTGGCGGGAGCGGACCGGGCGGTGGTGGTGACCACCACGGAGTCCAGCAGCTTGCGGGACGCCCAGCGAACTGTGATGGAACTCGGCTGTCTGGGCCGGGGACAGGTGCATCTGGTGGTCAACCGGTGCCGGAAGAAGCTGCTGAAATCCCTTCATCAGACCATTGACGACGCTATTGACAGCGCGGGGCTGCCGCTTCTGGGGGTCATCCCGGAAGATGAGACCATGCCGCTGTACGCCGGTAGGGGCATACCGCTGCTGAAAAGCGGCAACAATTACGCCGCAAAGGCTTACCGCAACATCGCCAGACGCATTGACGGGCGGCGGGTGAGCCTGATGCCGATCAGATGACGCGCTGTCCGGGCGTAAGGAACAATCGCCATGCTTCGCGGAGGCGGGCAGAGCGGATTCTGTCAAATAAATACTGCATTTCGGAAATACTATCATTGTGCCAGGATATACTGCCTGTTCCTTTAGGGCTGTGGACCGGCATAAAGGAAACAGAGAAAGGAAGGGCGACCTATGTATATTGCTCTCATGTCCCATGACAACAAAAAGGACCTTATGGTCCAATTCTGCACGGCCTACGCCGGAATTCTCTCCCGGCACAACCTCTGTGCCACCAGCACCACCGGTCAAATGGTGATGGAAGCTACGGGGCTGCATGTACATCGGTTTCTGACCTGCCAGCACGGCGGCAGTCAGCAGATCGGGGCGCGGATCGCCTACAATGAGATGGACATGGTGCTGTTTTTCGTGGACCCTAACGATTCGTCCATGGAGAAGGAGCTGCTGTATATCTCCCGGCTGTGCGACCAGAACAATATTCCGTTTGCTTCCAATGTGGCTACCGCGGAAATGCTGGTGCTGGGGATGGACCGGGGGGATCTGGATTGGAGGAATATTGTCAATCCTAAGCAAAAATATAACCGGTCGTAGTTGACTTTTCGGGGGAAACTGCGTATAATTCTTCCTGCTTCCCCCGGTTTCCCCCGCTGGGGTTGGGTCCTGGAAGGGGCCTTGGGATCGTATGACTTTTGTCATGCTCTCGTCCCGCTTGGACAGGGGACGGGAGCATTGCTCTTTTTCGGAGGGGTGTTCTGGGGCTGGAGTCTGCGGCCCTGGGGGCCGCCTCTGCTTATTTCTAACATTTAGATTCGCCCTGCCCGTGGGCCCGCCTGCGGCGGGCTTAGCGCTAAAAGCGCCGCTTGCGGCGCTTCACGGGGACGGGGGCGTTCTTTTCGTGTGAACGAAAAGAACCAAAAGGTCACTCAAGGAACTACGTTCCTTGAGAATCCTTCTTCATTACGGGGGAGTTTAGTTTGCGCCCGAGGCACAGTCTGGTCTGGTCTAAACTTACTGCCGTCCGCTCTGCCAGTCTTCTGCGGCTATTTTAACGTGGTTGACGATGGCCCCTACCGTTTTAGCACGGCAGGCTCGCCGGGGTGCAAGTTTGCTGACAGGTTCGTTAGACCACGTGCCCCTTGCAGGCAGTACCCCTTTGGAAGGGCGGCAGCCGGAGTTCTACAAGTGCCAGAGCGGCTGAAGGAGAACCAGAAGTTCACGTGGCACCGCAACTCTTCACCTCCACCGCAGTCCGTATTCCCCCGTAAAAGGGGATATGGTACCGCCAGGTGCCCCCCGTCAAGGGAGTCCAGAACCGCAGGTTTTGGCGCGTTTTTGGTTACTTTTGCCGCGCGGCAAAAGTAACCGCAGGGTCCGGGGCTGCGTAAGCCCCGGGGTATCGAGGAGAAATAATTCCCGTGCCGCGCGGTGCGCGGCAGGAAAGGATGGTATACGATGAAAGTACAGCCGAGAACCCTTTCAGGGTTCATGGAACTGCTGCCTGAACAGCAGGTCCTGATGGAAAGCATTATGCAGACCCTGCGGGATACTTACTCCCTCTATGGATTCACGCCGCTGGATACGCCCATTATTGAGGCCAGCGAGGTCCTGCTGGCCAAGGGCGGCGGGGAGACGGAGAAACAGATCTACCGGTTTTCCAAGGGAGACAGTGATCTGAGCCTGCGGTTTGATCTGACCGTGCCTCTGGCAAAGTATGTTGCTCTCCACTACGGGGAGTTGGCTTTCCCATTCCGACGGTATCAGATCGGGAAGGTCTACCGGGGGGAGCGGTCTCAGAGAGGACGGTTTCGGGAGTTCTATCAGGCCGACATCGACATGATCGGCGATGGGAAGCTGGATATCTCCAATGAGGCGGAAATGCCCGCTATTATTTATCAGGTGTTTAACCGGCTGGGGCTCAGGAAGTTTCAGGTCCGGGTAAACAACCGGAAGATTTTGAACGGCTTCTATGAGATGCTGGGGCTCAGTAAGCAGGCCGGGGACGTGATGCGCACCGTGGACAAGCTGGAGAAGATCGGGGCGGATAAGGTCAAGGGGCTGCTGATGGAGCTGGGGGTCCCGGATGAAAAGGCCGGGGAAATCCTCGGGTTTATCGGGATCACAGGGTCAAATGAACAGGTGCTGGAGGCTCTGGAGGCGTACCGGGGACGGAATGAGCTGTTCGATCTGGGGCTGGATGAGCTGAAGACGGTGGTGAAATATCTGGGCGGGTTCGGCGTGCCGGAGGAGAATTTCGCGGTGGATCTGACCATCGCCCGGGGGCTGGATTACTATACCGGGACTGTTTATGAGACGTTTATGGTGGAGCATCCGGAGATTGGTTCTATCTGTTCCGGGGGGCGGTATGATAATCTGGCGGAATATTATACGGATAAAATACTGCCGGGAGTTGGTATTTCCATTGGGTTGACCCGGTTGTTCTTCATTTTGAACGAACAGGGGTTGCTCAATGGGGAGCGGAACACAGCGCCGGCGGATGTGCTGCTGCTGCCTATGGTGGAGGACCTCTCCCCTGCTGTGGAGCTGGCAACCAGGTTCAGGAACGCGGGCGTCAGGGTACAGCTGTATGGGGAGCAGAAGAAGTTTAAGGCGAAGATGAATTACGCCGACAAGATCGGGGTGCCCTTTGTGGTGTTCCTTGGCGAGGACGAAATTCGGGAGGGCGTGGTGGCCTGCAAGGATATGAAGTCCGGGGAGCAGACAAAGCTGGGGTTCGAAGAAACGCTGGCGAGAGTCAGGGACGGACTGGCGAGGATGGACGAGGGCGCTGTGATCCTGGGGTAGGGGTCTCCCCTGCCCTGCTGAAAGTGAGGATGGATGGTAGAATTTCATTTGATGGCACAGGGGCATCCGCGCTGGGAGGAGACCATTGCGGCGGCTGAAAGCTGCTCGTGGAGGGCGGGGCCTTTCCTGGCGGAAAAAATGAAAGGGAATACGTTTCTGGAGTGGGAACGGGTCTGTGCCGCCTGTGTGGACGGGAAGGTTGCGGGGTTCTGTACGGTGGCGGAAAAGGATGAGCTGCCGGAGAAATATCCGTTTTCGCCGTTTATCGGGTTTGTCTTTGTGTCGGAACAATACCGCGGAAAGAGATTGTCGGAAAGAATGATCCGGGAGGCGGCAGCCTATGTGTCTACGCTGGGTTATCAAAAACTCTATATTATGAGCGGGGAAACCGGGCTCTATGAAAAATATGGGTTTGTGAAGCTGGGCGAATATGAGACGATCTATGGGGACACTGACCAGCTTTTTGTGATGGAATTGGAATAAACTCAGTCATGAAGGGGGAGTAATGCAGTGAGCAGAAAAAGAAAGATTACGCTGGGCGTGCTGGCGGTCATCCTTGTTTTCTGCCTCTGGTACACACGGCCCAGGAGCTTTGAGGAGCTGGTCGGGGATGGAAGGGTCAAGTCAATCAGCATGAGTGCGTCGATCTTCGTTTTTGAGGAGGGTCTCCCCCATTACGATACATGGGGGGTGGACAGCTTTGAAGGACGGGAGACTGTCAACGAGGAGCTGGAGGCGCTTCTGAAAAGCTGCAAATACCGGGTCAGCCTGCGGACTCTTTTCCAGTTTCTTGATGGCTTTCTTAATGACTTTCTTGACATCTATGCACTTCCAAAGGGGGAAGGTGAACCGAGAGTCCATCTGGATGCCGTGCTGGACAATGACAGCATTGTTTTTGCGCGCTACAGCGGGGCAACCGTCACTCTTACAGTAGATTACCGACATATATTCGTTAAAGCTGTGGACAAAGAGATCGCAGACAAGCTGTTGGCTTACGCACAGGAAGTTGGAGTTCAATATGAAAACAAATATAAAGGGAAAGGTGTTTATCATGACACAGAACAGAACGCATACCTGCAATGAGCTTCGGTTGGAGCATGTGGGGCAGAAAGTGAAGCTCTCCGGGTGGATGGAGAACCTCCGGGAGGTGGGGCAGAATCTGGGGTTCGTTATCCTGCGGGACTTCTATGGGACGACGCAGGTGGTCATTGAGACCGAGGAGATGATGGGCGTCGTTCACGCGCTGAACAAGGAGACCGTTATCGCTGTGGAGGGCACTGTCCGGGAGAGGAGCAGCAAGAATAAGAATCTGCCTACCGGGGAAATTGAAGTTGTGCCGGAGAAGATTGAGGTGCTGGGGAAATGCTGGTACAACGAGCTGCCCTTCCAGATCAACCGGAGCCGGGAGGCGGACGAGGCCACGCGGCTGAAGTACCGGTATCTGGATCTGAGAAATCCGGAGGTTAAGAAGAACATTATTTTGCGGTGCAATGTGGTCTCTGCCCTGCGGGCAGCGATGACGGAGCATGGGTTTCTGGAGATCACTACGCCCATTCTGACGGCGTCTTCGCCGGAGGGGGCGCGGGATTATCTGGTGCCCGCGCGGAAGCATCCGGGGAAGTTCTATGCTCTGCCGCAGGCGCCCCAGCAGTTTAAGCAGCTGCTCATGACCTCCGGGTTTGACCGGTATTTCCAGATCGCGCCCTGCTTCCGGGATGAGGACGCCCGGGGAGACCGGACGCCGGGTGAGTTCTATCAGCTGGATATGGAGATGAGCTTTGCCAGTCAGGACGATGTGCTGGGGGTACTGGAGGACGTGCTGGTGCCTGTGTTCCGGAAGTTCGGTATCTATGACCGGGTGACGCCCGCGCCATTTAAGCGTATCCGGTTCAATGACGCTATGGAGCTGTATGGGACGGACAAGCCGGATCTGCGGATTGATCTGACCATTCAGGACGCGACGGAGAGTCTGGCCGGGTGCGGGTTCGGGCCCTTTGAGGGAAACGTGGTCAAGGCCGTGGTGGTGTCCGGGTTTGAAGGGACGCGGAAGCAGATCGACAAGCTGTGCGCCGATGTGGAGGTACAGGCCGGGGAGAAGGTCTACTGGTTCCGGTATGATGAGAACAGCGAGATCGTGGGCGGGATCGCCAAGTTTGTTCATCCGCTGAAGGAGCAGATCGTGGAGAAGCTGGGGCTGACGCCGGGGTGCTTTGTCGGTCTGGCCGCCCACGGCAAGGTGGGGACGGCGCAGAAGACCGCAGGCGTGCTGCGGAACAAGCTGGGCCTCCTCTGTCCCAACCATATGGATAAGGAGCAGTATCAGTTCTGCTGGATCGTGGACTTCCCCATGTATGAGCTTGGGGAGGAGTCCGGGGAACTGGAGTTCTGCCACAATCCCTTCTCTATGCCCAACGGCGGACTGGATATCCTGAAAAAGGCGGCCGCCGGTGAGGTGGACCCGCTGGGTATTACTGCGTTCCAGTATGATCTGGTCTGCAATGGGTATGAGACTGCCTCCGGCGCGGTGCGGAACCATGATCCGGAGATCATGATCGAGGCCTTCCGGCTGGTACGGCTGGGGGAGGACGATGTGAAGTCCAAGTTCCCGGCTATGTACAACGCTTTCTGCTACGGGGCTCCGCCCCACGCGGGGGCCGCGCCGGGGATCGACCGGATGATTATGCTGCTGACCGGGGAGGAGTCTATCCGGGAGGTCATTACCTTCCCCATGAACCAGAAGGCGCAGGATCTGATGATGGACGCACCCTCCTGTGTAGAGCAGAAACAGCTGGATGAGCTGCACATCGCTATCACGGAAAAAGAGGAAGAATAACTGGCTCCGCCCCCGCAAGTGATGTGCCTGCGGGGGCGGGGTGGCATCGGGGGATCGGATGGATGAAGGGATTTGGGAAAAGGATCGTTTTTTTCCTTGCCGCGGCGCTGCTGCTGGCGGGGACCGCTTCGGCTAATTCCGCGCCGCCGGACTGCCGGGTGGCGGTAACGGTGGTCAATGGTCCGGAGGAGGCATACTATCTGGATCTGCTGGAGGAACTGAGTGAGACCGTGAGCGTGCGGGACGGAAAGGGACCGAAGGGGCTGGACCCGGCACTGGAATCCTTGACGCGGCAGGCCGTTCCGGAGGGATGGCAGGCCTGCACCCTCTCTGAGGACAACTCACACAGCTTCAGCGGTGACGTAGCGGGGGAAAACGGCGTGCATATTTTTCACGGCTGGGATATGCCACGTGAATTTCGGGTCCTGATCGTCACCGCCTCCGGGGAGAGCTGGGTATCGGAACCGTTGGCGCGGGAAATTCTCAATTCTTCCGTGCGGGTGGACTGGGAAGGGAAAACCGTCAGGATCACGCCGAAATGGGTCGCTCTGGGGATACAGTTTTTATCTACGCTGATCCCTACGCTGGTGATCGAAGGGCTGGTTCTGATCGCTTTTGGACTGGCCTCTAAGAGAAACTGGCTGGTGTTTCTGGTGGTGAATCTGGCGACACAGGGAATCCTGTCGGCTATATTGGCGCTTCCGCTGGCGCAGGGGGGATTTGGGATGCTGCCGTTTTTCCTGCTCTTCCTTATACCGGTGGAGCTGGTGATCGCGGTTGTTGAAGCAATGATTTACCGGCACTGGTTCCGGGGGCGGACGCCCAGGCGGGCATTCTGGTACGGGATCGCGGCAAACGGCGCGTCCTACGCTCTGGGTTGGGTCGTGGTAAATCTGGTTTGGTCGGGATTGATCTCGCTGTAGTGGGAAAGGATCGTTATGACGGAAAAATTGTTTTATGAGGATGCGTTTTTGAAGGAGTTCTCCGGTACCGTGCTGGAGTGCCGGGAGGAGAATGGGAAATGGGCTGTTCTTCTGGATCGGACCGCCTTTTATCCCGAGGGGGGCGGTCAGCCGGCGGATCAGGGGACGCTGGGAAAGGTCAGAGTTTTCGACACGCGGGAAAAAGATGGGGATATCTTTCACTTTTGCGACGGTCCTTTGACGGTGGGGGAAACTGTGGAAGGCTGCATTGATTGGGAGAGAAGGTTCGATTTTATGCAGCAGCACAGCGGAGAACACATCGTCAGCGGTATTTTATGCGGTAAATTTGGGTGCGATAATGTGGGGTTTCACATCGGGCATGAGCTGGTGACCATCGATTTTAACGCGGCGTTATCCACAGAGGACGTGATTTTTGTGGAAAACCTGGCGAACCGGTATATCTGGGAGGACCGGCCTGTTCAGATCAGCTTCCCCTCCCCTGCCGCATTGGAGGCGCTCGAGTATCGGAGCAAGAAAGCGCTGACCGGTCAGGTCAGGATCGTCAGCTGGCCGGAGGCGGACTGCTGCGCCTGCTGCGGGACCCATGTGAGGAGCAGCGGACAGGTGGGGATGGTGAAGCTTATCTCCTGCCAGAAGTTCCGGGACGGGGTTCGGATTGAAATGGCGGCCGGTGGGCGGGCGCTGCGGTGGGTCAACGCGGTGGCGGAGCAGAATACGAAGATATCTCAGCTGCTGTCCGCTAAGCCGGGTGAAACGGCGGCGGCGGTGGAGCGGATGCAGAAGGAGGTCTTTCTCCTCAAGGGCCGGGTGGCCGGGCTGGAGGAGAAGGATTTTGCGCGGAAGGCTGAGGAACTGGCGGGGACGGGTGACGTGCTGCTGGTGGAAGGGCCGATGTCCGGGGAGTCGCTGCGGAAGCTGTGCGGTCTGGTGAAGGAACGGTGCGGAGGACGGTGCGCGGTGTTTGCCGGGGAGGATGGTAGCTTCCAATATGCTGTGGCGCTGGATGGCGGGGATCTGCGGGGATTCGTGAAGGAGCTGAATGGGGCGCTGAACGGGCGGGGCGGCGGTAAGCCGGAGTTCGTGCAGGGCAGCGTTCAGGCCTGTGAGGCGGAGATACGCGGATTCTTTGAGGGGATCTGATCCCTGTTCCTTTTTGAAAAAACGTTTGTTTTGAGGTCCTTTATGAAGTATTTACATGAGGCGGTCATTATCGCGGCGGTCACGTTTGCGGCGGAGATTATTAAGTTTTTCATCCCCCTGCCGGTGCCGGCCAGTATTTATGGGCTTATTTTGCTGTTCGTCCTGCTGAAAAGCGGGGTGGTGAAGCTGGAACAGATCGAGCATGTGGGCGGGCTGCTGCTGGAGCTGATGCCGCTGCTGCTGGTTCCGGCTTCGGTGAGCTTTCTGACGGTGCTGGACACCATTCAGGAGGTGCTGCTGCCGGTGCTGATTATGGGATTTGCAGGGACATCGGCGGTGATGATGATTACCGGACGGGCCGCTCAGGCGCTGGTCCGGCGGGGCGGAAAGGAGAAAAAGGCATGAAGGACATGTTTGCGGCCTGCTCCTTCTTCGGGCTGCTGCTGGCGGCGGGAAGCTATCAGCTGGCGAGGATCATCAACCGGCGGGTGGGACGGGGAGTCTGCAACCCGCTGCTGTTCGCTACGCTGTGCTGCTGCGGCGTATTGCTGCTGACAGGAACGGAATACGAGGTTTTCTATGAAAACGGGGGAAGAGTGCTGGAGTTTTTTCTGACGCCCTCCACTATCTGTTTGTCCATTCCGCTGTACAAACAGTTCATTTTACTGAAAAAGAACGCAGGGGCGGTATTGGCTGGCTGCGCGGCCGGCGTTTTGGCCCATATGGCAGGGTGCGTATTGATGCTGGTCCTCTTTCGGATGGATGGGGCAGGGTATATCTCCCTGCTGCCAAAGTCCATTACTACCGCTATCGGTAAGGGGCTCAGCGAGGAGCTGGGGGGATACCCGGCCATTACCATGGCGGCAATCATGTTTACCGGATTGTTCGGGGCGGTGGCCGCGCCGGGGCTTTTGAAGCTGGCGGGCGTGAAGGACCCGCTGTGTCAGGGGCTGGCTATCGGGACATCCTCCCACGCTGCGGGGACATCCCGGGCGGTGGAGATGGGTGAGATACAGGGGGCGGCAAGCTCACTGGCTATCGTGGTGACGGGGCTGCTGACGGTTATCGCCGCGCCGCTGTTTGCGGGACTGGCAGGGTGAGCCGGGCTTTTGTATGAAAAGCGCCAAGAAGCCCCGCCGGATGGCGGGGCTTCCTGGTGTGTGTTGTGTGTGTTTTAGGAGGGAGAAATTGCATCGGGTGTTACCCCTTTGCTGATTATGATATTACAGAATCTTTAAGAAGAAATCATGACGCTGCTGTAAACAAATTATGAACGTTTTGGCGTATACGGGGGAATTATGGCACTTCCTCCTCCCCGCCGGTGACGCGTTCCTCCGCCTCCCAGAGGGCGTTTTGCAGGATCCGCTTGACATGGTCCCACTCTAAAAGATCGTTGTTGTCCATGTGTGTCAGGGCTTTGTCTATCTCCCCTACCAGATAGGCGTACAGGTTTTTGTAGTCGGGCATAAAATAATACCTCCTTCGTGTTGCGTCATTATAACGTCATTTTTGCCCATTTGTCGAATTGACGTTATAATGGTGTCAACAAAGCGTCGAAGGAGCATCATTATGGAAAATCAGGATATGACCCGCTTTACTCTGCGGATTCCAAGGGAGCTTTTGCTGAAGCTCGGTTATATTGCTGATTATTATGGCAGGACAAAGAATAAAGAACTGGAGCAGATGATCCGGTCAAGAATCAAATCGTTTGAAAGTAAACATGAAGTAATTTCTATCAAAGAGAAGGATTGAGAGGGCGATCCTTCTTTTTTTGATTGATTTTGTGGGTCTGTTGCTATATACTGTATATAAAGTCTCTATTATCGGAGGTGCTGCTATGTTGAGCCTACAGGAAATCAAAAACGGGGTGGCGGTCGCGGCGCAGGAATTTCCTATTAAAAAAGCTGAGCTTTTCGGTTCCTACGCCAACGGCAGCAGTACCCCCGGCAGCGATGTGGACCTGCTTGCGGAGTTTACTACCCCTCGGGTCTCGCTGTTGACGCTGAACCGGGTCAAGTACCGGCTGGAGGATATTTTGCAAACAGAAGTAGACCTTATTCATGGGCCGCTGAACGAGGGTAGTATGATCGAACTGGATGATAGAATTTCGCTGTATGGAGCATAGGGATAAGATCATTCTGGAAAAATAAGCATAAACGGTCACCCGGGGCCTTGAATGGTTCCGGGTGATCGTTCTTTATTTCAGTTTCTGCCACTCCCCTACCGCAAGTTGGTCGCAGCGGTTGTTGTAGGGGTTCTCGGCGTGGCCCTTTACCCAGTGGGTATGGACCTGGTGCTTCTCGCACAGGTCCAGAAGCGTTTCCCAGAGGTCGGGGTTTAAGGCGGGCTTTTTATCGCTCTTGATCCAGCCCTTGGCGCGCCAGGAACGGGCCCAGCCCTTTTCCAGGGCGTCGATGACATATTTACTGTCGGAGTACAGCTCGACAGTACAGGGTTCCTTCAGCACTTGCAGGGCGCGGATCACAGCAGTCAGCTCCATGCGGTTATTGGTGGTCTGGGGTTCGCCGCCGGACATCTCCTTCGTATGCTCGCCGTACTGGAGGATCGCCCCCCAGCCGCCGGGGCCGGGGTTGCCGGAACAGGCCCCGTCGGTGTAGATGGTGATAGTTTTCATGATATATGGTTTTTCCTTTTTACCTTTGATTTCTTTTATAGCATAACAGATTTTAATATAGATAGCAATCACGAAATCCAACATTTTTTCGATCGACCGCTCAAATTGACACATGGTTGGTGGAATAGGAGGAAATAGCAGGAAAGAAAGGCAAATAAATAGAAATAATAGTACGGTCACAATGGATAAAAGCGCCTTGCCGACTATTGTTAGTATCAAATACATAATACCACCTCTTTGGCGGTATTATAGCACTATAAAAAATAAAATACAATCTATTAGTTTGTATTTTATAACTTATAATTTGTATACTGTTTTTGCATCCTTGTTTATAATAGTGGCAGGTGGTGATCCCTTGGATATCAGACACTATGACACATGGGTCAAAATAGGATTAAATATCCTCTATTATAGAAAAGAACAGAAATTGACGCAGGCACAGTTAGCAGAAATGACCGGGGATGGGATCAGTATGCAATTCCTCCAGAGAATTGAAACCGCCGCCGCATCTTGCAGCGTTGATACATTGATCGACATTGCAAAAGCCTTGGATATACCACTGTGTAAACTATTTGAGTTTAAAAAATGAGAGCGTACATCATGTACGCTCTCATTTTTTACCATTACGATCGCTGCAAGACTTATTCGTCTTGTCTGGTCTCACCTTCTGCCATCGGCTGCTCCTCCTCCGGCGCGCGGTCGGCCAGGGCGATGGAGATGACCTTGTCGTCCTCCTCCTTGAAGCGCATAACGATGACGCCCTGGGTGGAGCGGCCGCAGGTCTTGATGGTGTCTACGGCGGTGCGCAGGAGGATGCCCTTTTCCGTCAGGACCATCAGGTCCTCGCTGCCATCCACGACCTTAATGCCCACGACCTTGCCGGTCTTGTCGGTGAGGCCGTAGTTCTTGATGCCAAGGCCGCCCCGGGCGGTGATGCGGTACTCCTCCACCGGAGTCTGCTTGCCGTAGCCCAGCTCCGTGATGGTGAGGACGTTCTTACCGGGGACGGCGCGGGCGGCGCCGACAACGTAGTCACCCTCACGGAGGCGGATGCCCCGGACGCCCATGGAGCCGCGGCCCGTGGGGCGGATGTCGGATTCGTCGAAGCAGACGGCGGAGCCGTCGTGGGTGGCGATCAAAATCTTCATGCTGCCGTCGGTCTCGCGGACGGAGATCAGCTCGTCGCCCTCGTCCAGCGTCAGGGCGCGGATGCCGTTGCTGCGGAGGTTCTTCAGAGACTCGCCGGGGAGACGCTTGACGGTGCCGCTGCGGGTGACCATCACCAGGAAGCGGTCGCCGGTGGAGATGTCGGTGGTGGAGATCATGGCGCTGACACGCTCGCCGGGCTCGATGGGAAGGATATTCACCAGATTGGTGCCCTTGGCGGTCTTGCCGGAGGCGGGGATCTGGTAGCCCTTCCGGCGGTAGACCCGGCCCATGTTGGTGAAGAAGAGGACATACGCGTGGGTGGAGGCCGTGAAGACCGTGTTCACGTTGTCCTCCTCCTTGGTGGACATGGACTTGTTGCCCTTGCCGCCCTTGCCCTGGAGGCGGTACTCGCTGGCGGGGGTGCGCTTGATATAGCCGCCGTCGGTGAGGGTGTAGACGCACTGCTCCTCTTCGATCAGGTCCTCTACGTCCAGATCGTCCTCGTCAAAGCCGATCTCGGTGACGCGGTCGTCGCCGTATTTATCGGCAATCTCCTGCAGCTCTTCCTTCAGGACCTGCTTGAGGAGGTTTTCATCGGCCAGGAGCTGCTTATAATAGGCGATGCGCTCCTCCAGCTCCTTATACTCGGCCTCCAGCTTCTCCCGGTTCAGGCCCTGGAGGGCGATGAGGCGCATGTCGCAGATGGCTTGGGCCTGGACGTCGTCCAGACTGAAGCGGGTCATCAGGTTTTCCTTGGCGTTGTCGTAGCTGGTGCGGATGATGCGGATGACCTCGTCAATGTTGTCCTGGGCGATGAGCAGGCCCTCGATGAGATGGGCCCGGTCCTGAACCTTCTTCAGCTCGAAGCGGGTACGGCGGAGGATGACCTCCTCCTGGTATTTCAGGTACTCGTCGATGATGTGGCGGAGAGAGAGGATTCTGGGCTGGGACTGGTCGTCTACCAGGGCCAGCATGTTGATGGCAAAGGTGGTCTGGAGCTGGGTCTGGGCAAAAAGGCGGTTCAGGACCACCTGGGGATTGGCGTCCCGTTTCAGCTCGATGACGATGCGCATTCCGTTGCGGTCGGATTCGTCCCGGATATCGGAGATGCCCTCCAGACGTTTGTCCTCCACCTGATCCGCCATGTTCTTGATGAGCATCCGCTTGTTGACCTGATAGGGAATCTCGGTGATGACGATGCGGGTGCGGTTTTGGCCGAACTCCTCGAACTCGGAGCGGGCACGGACCTTGATGTGGCCCCGGCCGGTAGCGTAGGCCTGGCGGATGCCGGCGCGGCCCATGATGATGCCCTTGGTGGGAAAATCAGGGCCCTTGATGTATTCCATCAGGTCGCTGAGGGTGGCCTCCGGGTCCTCAAGGACATGGATGCAGGCGCCGATGACCTCACGGAGGTTATGGGGCGGGATGTTGGTGGCCATGCCTACGGCGATGCCCACGGAACCGTTTACCAGAAGATTGGGGAAACGGCTGGGCAGGACGCGGGGCTCCTTGCGGGATTCGTCAAAGTTGGGGTCCCAGTTTACCGTGTCCTTATCGATGTCCCGGAGCATCTCGTTGGCCAGCTTGCTCAGACGGGCCTCGGTATAACGGTAGGCCGCGGGGGGGTCGCCGTCCACAGAGCCGAAGTTGCCGTGGCCGTCTACCAGCAGGTAGCGGGTGGAAAAATCCTGGGCCAGGCGGACCAGTGCGTCGTAGACCGACTGGTCGCCGTGGGGGTGGTAGCGGCCCAGGACGTCGCCCACGCAGGTGGCGGACTTTTTGAAGGGCTTGTCACTGGTCAGGTTGTCCTCGTACATGGCGTAGAGGATGCGGCGGTGGACGGGCTTGAGGCCGTCACGGACGTCGGGCAGGGCGCGGCCCTTGATGACGGACATGGCGTACTCGATGAAGGACTGCTTCATCTCCGGCACCAGAGGGGACGTGGTTATCTTCTGATCCGGGTAGCGGATTTCTTCCGGATCGTATTGGGGTTTTTTTGACATTCTTATTTTACCTCGTAAGTTAAGGATTTGTTCTCTATCTGAATAAGTCAGAATGGGTACCGGTACGGTAAAGCAGAAGCTCTTCGCCGCTCTGTCTGTAGATCAGCAGCCAATCTGGGCGCAGATGGCACTCCCGGTGTCCTGCGTAGTTGCCAGTCAGGTCGTGATCTCTGTTTTCAGGAGGCAGCTGATCCGGTATTCTTAAAATGTCGATGGCGCGCTGCAGAAACTCCATATCATAGCCCCGCTTTACACAGACCTTGAAGTCCCGCCGGAAGCGCGTCGCGTATCTGACTGACAGCATCGGTCAGTCCTCCATCAAATCGGAAAACAGGGCCTGCGTAGAGCCTGCAAATCTGCGGCCGCCGCCGTTGTCCAGTTCCGCGAAAGCTTTCAGCGTCTCTTCCGTAGGCGTTTCATCCGGGACCGCCGCTCCCTGCAGATAGGAAATCACATAAAACAGGCGGCTCTCCGGTATCTGGTCGATCAGGTTTTTCGCAATTTCTCGATTGCTCATAGTCTGACTCCCCTTTCTGACAGCATCAGAGAACTAATAGTCCAGATTGACGGCGGTCTTGGCTTCTTTTTCGATGAACTCCTTTCGGGGCTCTACCTTCTCGCCCATGAGGAGGGTGAAGATGGCGTCCGCCTGGACGGCGTCGTCCAGCTCGATGCGGCGGAGGGTGCGGCGCTCCGGGTCCATGGTGGTCTCCCACAGCTCGTGAGGGTTCATCTCGCCAAGGCCCTTGAAGCGGTTGATCTCGATCTTGGCATTGGGGTTGTCGCCGCGCATTTCGGAGGAAATAGCGTCCCGCTCCTCCTCGGAAAAGGCCAGGCGGGTATTCTTGCCGCGGGTCAGCTTGAAGAGTGGCGGCACGGCGGAGTAGACATAGCCCTGCTCGATGAGGGGGCGCATGAAGCGGAAGAAAAAGGTCAGAAGAAGGGTGCGGATATGGCTGCCGTCCACATCGGCATCGGCCATGATAACGACCTTGTGGTAGCGGAGCTTATTGATATCAAAGTCCTCCCCGATGCCCGCGCCAAGGGCGGTGATGACAGGCTGGAGCTTATCGTTGCCATAGACCTTGTCCACGCGGGCCTTTTCCACGTTCAGCATCTTCCCCCAGAGAGGCAGGATGGCCTGGAAGCGGGAGTCGCGGCCTTGGGTGGCGGAACCGCCTGCGGAATCGCCCTCAACGATATACAGCTCAGTCAGCTCGGGGTTATTCTCGTTGCAGTCCCGGAGTTTGTCGGGCATGGCCGCTCCGCCAAGGGCGGTCTTGCGGCGGATGGACTCCTTGGCTTTCCGGGCGGCCTCCCGGGCGCGGTTGGCCATCATGGCCTTGTCCAGGATCAGGCGGGCGGTTTTGGGGTTCTCCTCCAGGTACTCGGTCAGCTTGTCGGTTACGACGGCGGCCGTCAGGGTGCGGATGGAGGCGTTGCCAAGCTTGGCTTTGGTCTGGCCTTCAAACTGGGCCTCGGTGAGCTTGACGGAGATGACGCAGGTCAGGCCCTCACGGCAGTCCTCGCCGGAGACCTTGTCGTCGCCCTTGATGATATTGTTCTTCTTGCCGTAGTTGTTCAGGACCGTGGTCAGGGCGCGGCGGAAGCCCTCCTCGTGCATACCGCCCTCGGGGGTGCGCACGTCGTTGGCGAAGGAGACGATAGTCTCGCTGTAGGAGTCGTTATACTGGAGGGCGACCTCTACGGAGGAGTCGTCCTTCATGCCGCGCATGTAGACCACATCGTCGTGGATGGTTGTCTTGTTCTGGTTCAGCCAGGAGACGTATTCACGGATGCCGCCTTCATAGCACATGGAGTCGGACTCGTCATGACCCTCCCGTTTGTCGAAGGTGCTGATCTTCAGGCCGGCGTTCAGGAAAGCCTGCTGCTGCATCCGGGTATGGATGATGTCGTAGCTGTAGGTGGTGACGTCAAACATATCCGGGTCGGGCTTGAAGGTGACCACGGTTCCGGTTTTATCAGTGGGACCAATGATTTGCATGGGCTGGGTGATGTCGCCCCGGGAGAATTTCATCTCGTATATCTGGCCGTCCTTGTGGACCTGGACCTCCAGCCACTCGGAGAGGGCGTTGACCACGCTGGCGCCAACGCCATGGAGGCCGCCGGAGACCTTATAGCCGCCGCCGCCGAATTTACCGCCGGCGTGGAGGACAGTGAAGACCACCTCCAGGGCGGGCAGGCCGGTCTGGGGCTGGATATCTACTGGGATGCCGCGGCCGTTGTCGGTGACGGTGATGGTGTCGCCCTCGTTGATGGTGACGGTGATCTCGTCGCAGAAGCCGGCCAGGGCTTCGTCGATGGAGTTGTCTACAATTTCATAGACCAGGTGGTGCAGACCGGACTCGCTGGTGGAGCCGATATACATGCCGGGGCGTTTGCGGACGGCTTCCAGGCCCTCCAGGACCTGTATTTCGCTGCCGCCGTAGGCATGCTCCACGGGAGCGGCGGTTTCGTTCATTTGCAGGTTTGTTTCTTGCAAAGGCATAGGATAATGACCTCCAGTCAGTGTTTACGGATCGACTCCAGCCGCCCCAACAGGGTGGCCGGGGCCAGGGGGGATATATAAATCCGCTGCCAGCTGCCGCGTGGACAGCTGACAATCAGGGATTTGGGCAGTTCACCGCTGACAGCGGTCAGCATGCCTTCCTCCTCAGCGGCTTTCAGATAGTCTCTGGTTATCTTGGATGTGGTGGCGTTGTCAATGTCGAAGATTCCGATGATGTCGTCGGAGGGGATGGAGATGTTGTTTCCTAAATGGAGATACATGGTGGTTTCTGCGGCCTTAGGGGCCGCCCTCCCGCTCTAATCTTACGTTTAGATTTGCCCCTGCCGGGGCGGAGCGTTCTTTTCCCGCGCGGGAAAAGAACCAAAAGAGCGCTCAAGGAACGTAGTTCCTTGAGAATCCTCCTTCATTACGGGGGAGTTTGGTTACGCTACGACCTTTAGATTTCCGGTCTATCGTTGATGCTTTGGGCCGATGCCGGTGCTTACTTCTGCGCACGGTTCTAACGAGGGACGTCATTGCCGCTTCGCGGCAACGACCGTCCCGGCAGCCCGCAGGGCTGCCCGGTTGCCTCGCGGCACTCGGCACGATGATCTGGTGGAGGAGGTGCGAATCAGAAGAATGTTCCGTTAGACCACGTGCCCCTTGCACCGCAGTACCCCTTTGAAAGGGCGGCAGCCGGAGTCCTACAAGTGCCAGAGCGGCTGAAGGAGAACTGGAAATTCGGAGGCTTCGCCTCTCCAGAAACCCCGCCGCACAGCCCTTTATCCCTCGCCAAGGATTTGCCGGACAGGCAAAGCCGGGAAAGGGATTCTTAAACCGCAGGTTTAAGCGCGTTTTTGTTACTTTTGCCGCGCGGCAAAAGTAACCGCAGGGTCCGGGGCTGCGTAAGCCCCGGGGTATCGAGGAGAAACCACTCCCCTGCCGCCCGGAGGGCGGCAAGCTACTGCCGGGTGATGATCCCACCCTTGACCCGATAGACGCTCCCCGAAAGAAGAGAATGTAATCTGTCCTCTTCACAGCAGGTGATAAACACCTGCCCGCTCCCGATACGGTTCAGAACATACTCCTGCCTCCTGGGGTCAAGCTCACTGAGTACATCGTCCAAAAGAAGTATGGGATATTCTCCTATGATCTCTTTATGAATCTCACGGGCAGCCAGCTTGAGCGCCAGGGCAGCCGTTCTTGTCTGGCCCTGGGAGGCGTAGGAACGGGCGCTTAAGCCGTCCAGAAGAACCTCTATATCATCCTTATGGGGACCGGACAGGCACTGGCGGCTGGAGATCTCCCCATAGTGATGCTCCCTCTGGTGTTCCAGAAGCTGAACGACCAGAAGCTTATGGTCCCCCAGCGGGTCCGTGACGGTCTTTACCGTCTTGTACTGCACCGACAGCTGTTCCCTGCCGCCGGAGCATTCTCCGTGGGCCGGAGCGGCATACTCCGAGAGCATTTTGACAAAGCGGGACCGGTAGTGAATCAAAATGGCCCCGGTTTCCGCCATGCGGAGATTGAAGTCCGGCAGAGTGGCGATAAGATCCGGCCGGTCGGCGCAGTCCCGGAGTATCCGGGTCTTATGCTCATGGAGACGCTGGTACTCCGCCAGGGCGGCGGCGTAGCGTGGGCGCAGCTGGCAGAGTGAGTTGTCAATGAAACGGCGGCGGGCCGCCGCGCCCTCCTTGATGAGCTGAAGATCCTCCGGACAGAAAAAAACCGTATTCAGCACCGCGCTGAGATCCGAGGCCGTGCGGACGGGGACCTCGTTGACGGTGATCCGCTTCTTTTTTCCGAATCCTACGTCAATCCTGCTGGTGAAGTCCCGGTTGCGGGCGTGGATGGTTCCCGACAGGCGGAAGCCCTCCTGCTCAAAACGGATCAGTTCCCGGTCGGTACGGGTTCGGTGAGACTTGCCGGTGGACAGGCAGACCATGGCCTCCAGAAGATTGGTTTTTCCCTGGGCGTTTTCGCCGCAGATGACGTTGCATGAGGGATCAAAGAAGATCTCCTGCGCGGCGTAGTTGCGGAAGTTCTCCAGGCTGAGACGGTCAAGACGCATAGGCGGGAGTACAGGTCCGGTTTCCATAGGATACCTCGTCCCCGGGGCGGAGCTTCTTTCCGCGCTGGAGACAGGGTTCTCCGTTGACGGACACTTGTCCGTCCTGAATCAGCTGCTTGGCCTCGCCGCCGGAGGATACCATATTGGCCAGCTTCATCAGGTCCTGGAGACGGATATATTCGGTGTTAATGGTAATTGTTTCCATAAAAAGTATACCCAATCAACTGTTTTTCAGCCGTACGGGGAGTACCATATAGAGGAAGCGCTCCTCTCCGTCCGCAGGCAGAATGATGCAGGGTGAGATGCCGGTATTCAGCTCAATGCGGACCTCATCCGCCGGGGCGTATTTCAGAGCGTCCATCAGATAGCGGTTGTTAAAGCCGATGGTCAGGCTTCCGCCGTCTCCGTCGATGGGGCAGATATCGCTGGCCTCGCCGTTGACGGTTTTGGCGGACATGGAGACCTTTCCCATGCCGAAAACGCATTGGACGGGGCTTTTCTGCTTTTCGGAGATCACAACGGATACGCGGTCGATAGAGTTCATCAGAGCTTTCGTGGCCGCGGTGACCGCAATAGGGTTGGAACGGGGAATGGCGGCGCGGTAATCCAGGAATTCGCCCTCAAGACGGCGGCAGATCAGCTGAGTGCTGCCCACTTCAAAGAGCAGATGGCGGCTTCCCAGGGTGATAACGGCCTCTTCTTCGGTATCGGAACAGATTTTTTCTACCTCGTTCAGGGCGGCGCCGGGCGCAACGAAACGGAAGGAGCCGCCTTTGACGGTCTCCAGCGGTTCCCGGCGGAGCGCCAGGCGGAAGCCGTCTACGCTGACTACGGTCAGTCCTTCTTCGGTGATTTCAAAGAGGGAGCCGGTATGGATGGGGCGGGCCTCGTCTGTGGATACGGCAAAGGAGGTTTCGCTAATCATGGAGCGAAGTGTTTGCTGACGGATCCGCAGGGCGTATTGGTCCTCTACTTCCGGTAGTTCCGGGTAGTCCTCGGCGGAGAGGGCCGTGATGTTGTAGGCGGCGTCGCCGCAGGTCAGGCGTACGTTCAGGCCCTTGTCGGAGGAAAAGGTGACGATGTCATCGGGCAGGCGGCGGATGATTTCACCGAAGAGGCGGGCAGGGAGAACCAGGGCTCCCTCTTCGGTGACGTCTGTTTCCAGGGTGGTGCGGATGCCGGTCTGCATGTTGTAGCCGGAAACTGTCAGTTGGCTGCCGGCTTGGAGCAGGACGCCCTCCAGGGCAGGGATGGTGCTTTTGGCCGCTACAGCCCGGGAGGCGGTGGCAACAGCGGATTGAAGAAGGAGCTTTTCGCAGGAAAATTTCATTGTGTGCATCCTTTCGTTTTTTTCGGGAGGAGTGGAATGATACGGCGTTGAGCAGAATATATTTAGTTATTTTTCAGCAGAAGAAGCGGTAGAGGGAAATTTTGTGGATAAAGGGGGGAATGGCTTGCAAATGCTGGAAAAATTAGCGGGAAATGGATTGTGGAAAATGGCGGGAAATTGGTTTGGATTTCCACAGGGAAAACGGACAGGCAGTTTTCCACAGGGAATGTGGAAGGGAAAAGTGTTTTTTTGTGGAAAACTTGGGGGAAAATGTGGAAAGAGCGGGAGCTGTGTCTGTCTTATTTTGTGGCGTTAACATTGGTGATGATGGCTTTGACCGTTTCGGCAAAGGTGTTGTCGGTTTTCATGCGGTTTTCTACTTTGGTGACGCCGTTGAGTGTGGTGGAGTGGTCCCGGCCGCCGAAGAGCTTGCCTGTTTCGTCCAGGGAGAGGCTGGTCATGCGGCGGATGAGGTACATGGCGATCTGCCGGGCGTTGAGGATATCCCGGCTTCGGGAGGGACCGCGGATTTGGTCCTCCTCCAGGCGGAAGTAGCGGCAGACCTCCTTGATGATGTTGTCCGGGGTGATGGTGAATTCGTTGGAGCGGATCATATCCTGGATGGCCCGGTCCACGGCGGATTGGTCGATGGGGATATTCAGATCGTGGAAGGCCTTGATCTTGTGGACGGTGCCCTCCAGCTGGCGGACGTTGGAGGTGATCTTGCCGGCGATATAGTTGGCGATGGAGTCGTCCAGAATGAGGCCCAGGTTGGCGGCTTTGTTTTTTACGATAGCAACGCGGGTTTCCAGAACGGGCTGCTGTACGTCGGCCATGAGGCCCCATTCAAAGCGGGTGCGGAGGCGGTCATCCAGCAGGGCCATCTCCTGCGGAGGGCGGTCGGAGGTGAGGACGATCTGTTTCTTGCTCTCGTAGAGGGTATTGAAGGTATGGAAGAATTCGTTCTGAGTCTCCACCTTGCCGGCAACAAACTGGATATCGTCCACCAGCATCAGATCCGCCTCCCGGTATTTGATCCGGAACTCGTTCATGGACCGGCCGGAACGGACGGTTTCGATGAAGTCGTTGATGAATTCGTCTCCCTTGATGTAGAGAATCCGGGCGGACGGGGATTGACGGCGGATCTCGTGGGCGATAGCGTAAAGGAGGTGGGTTTTGCCCAGGCCGGAGCTGCCGTAGATGAAAAGGGGGTTGTAGCGGCGCCCGGGGGCGTCGGCTACCGCCTGGGCGGCGGAACAGGCCAGCTGGTTGGAGGGGCCCACTACGAAGGTGTCGAAGGTAAATTCACCGCTGTCCATGATGGAGGCGGGCTTCGCTTCCTCCTTGTTCTGGCGCTGGCGGAGGGCGTCGTCGTCTAAAATGCGGACGGCGATGTCGGAGGAAAAAATGTCCCGCAGGCCAGCCTCAATGTTGGGGAGAAAACGGTCCTGGATATTGCTGCGCTTGAAGGCGTTGGGACAGTGGAGGATCAGTTCGTTGCCCTCCAGGGCGATTACGGTGGTTTCGTCAAACCAGGTCTTGATGGTGGTTTCTGACAGGTCCTCACGCAGTCTGTCTAAAATCATGGACCATATATCGGAAACAGATTGCATAGAAGCTCTCCCTTCTTTTTCCGGCGGAGTTCTTTTTCTTCCTTCAATGGAGGAGATGATAACTGGGTTATTATATCAAAAAATGGGAGGGAATGCAACAGACACTTATTCTAAATATAAAGAAATATTTTTTCTTTGCCGCCCCGCAGGGGCGGCAACCCATTTTAATCTATCGTTTAGATTCGCCCTGCCGGGCGGGGGTGTTCTTTTCGTGTGAACGAAAAGAACCAAAAGGTCACTCAAGGAACTGCGTTCCTTGAGAATCCTTCTTCATTACGGGGGTGTTTGGTTACGCTACGACCTTTGGACTGGCTGGTCTGTTGTCAATGCCTTGGGCCGATGCCGGTGCTTACTTCTGCGCACGGTTCTATCGAGGGACGTCATTGTCGGCTACGCCGCCAACGACCGTCCCGGCAGCCCGCAGGGCTGCCCGGTTGCCTCGCGGCACTCGGCACGGGGGTCTGGTGGAGAAGGTGCGGATTAGAAGAATGTGCCGTTAGACCAAGTGCCTCTTGCACCGCAGTCTCTCTTTGAAAGGCCGGCAGGCGGAGTTCTACAAGTACCAGAGCGGCTGAAGGAGAACCTGTCGTTCATGTGGCACCGAAACTCTTCATCTTTGCCGCAGTCCGTAAGCCCCCGTAAAAGGGGATATGGCACCGTCAGGTGCCCCCCGTCAAGGGATTCTTAAACCGTAGGTTTGAGCGCGTTTTTGGTTACTTTTGCCGCGGGGCAAAAGTAACCGCAGGGTACGGGGCGGCGTAAGCCCCGGGGTATCGAGGAGAAATCGCTCCCCTGCGCCCGGAGGGCGCAAAAAACTCCCCCATGAACCACAAATGTCCGTTTTTTTTGTTGACATCCCTCCATTTTTTATGTATAATAACCTTTGCTTGTCAATCAAACGGGTAGATCCCGGCGAGGAACGAGCCAGCTGCTGTCAACTGCGGAGGGAAAATCGGTTTCCCCGCCGTCGAGTAGAGAGGCCGCGCCTCTCAGCAAACAAAGAGAACTAGGAGGTGTATGCAAATGTTCCGTACCTATCAGCCCAAAAAGCGCCAGCGCTCCAA